>Ga0099825_1002399_pt1 | contig 24880 bp, 19 predicted proteins | sample SiratroredBW_FD_76838 | JGI IMG/M metagenome (GOLD analysis project Ga0099825, IMG submission 76838) | Root nodule microbial communities of legume samples collected from California, USA - Siratro red BW | ecosystem: Host-associated > Plants > Roots > Nodule | place: USA: California | collected... | reverse complement strand
TATTTTTATAAATAAAAAAAATTTTATTTTAAAATATAAAAAAATCTATAAAAATAAAAAAATAAATTATTTCTTTCACAAAATTTAATTATTATTTTTTTTTTTTTTTTTTGTGTTAGTTTATGTTTTGTTTATATTAGTTTGAAATAGAAATTTGTAAGAAAAGCTAATGACATATTTTTAATTTGAATGTTGTTAATACATATTTTTGGATGAATTTGGATTGAATAAAATGTTGATGTATTTTGATTGTGATATAAATTTAATTTAAGAAAGTATCTCTTTAGCTTATTTTTATTTGTTTTGCTTTTAAATCTATGTTTGATTTTATTTTAAATTATGATTGTACTAATTTTATTTTAATTTATAATTGTACGAAAATATTTTATTAAATCACATGTAAAGAAATATATTTTAAAATATATAATAAATGTATTATATTTAAGTTTTCTATTATATGGAAAATATGGATGTTACAATTATTTCAGGCATGAATTTCAGTCATTTATTTAAATGCAAGGATACCTAATTAATTGTGTTTTTGTTAATATGAAATTAATTTTGAAAACTATGAATCAATAATCCAGACATGTTGGTGATACTACACACAAATACAAATTGGATACAACATCTACAGGATAATGAGGGCAATGCATTTATATGGTAAGTGGAATCTGTCTGCCTCCCAAGTTGACCAGTGACCATCTTGCCAAATTCTTCCATGATTCAATGCAAATGATAGTCACAACTCAAAATCCAATCTCCTTGCACACCTTCCTTTTATTTCAGTTTTGATTCCCTGAGGATGTGCAATGGCATCACAGGAAGGTAAGCAGAAATGTTCTCTCCTCTGAGGTGTTTCTGAATGGTTATACCAACATGAAATTTGAACTAACTGATTTTTACATTCTGAACAAATTCCTTCTGCCACCTCAAGCCAGGTAAGTTGGCAGCCTTGAGCAGTCCAAAATGTAGTGACCAGTAAATGTACAAGAGTAATGCAAAATGCTCAGGAAGTTGGAACATGGAAATGTACCACTTGCAAGAAACTGCAAAGAGACATGGTGAAGCTTCTGTAAAGCTTCTCTCTCTTCCATTACTATGAAGCAAAAAGGGTGGAGAGAAGTAATTATATAGATCATGATTATATAAATGATTGACATGAAACAAATCAACAATGTTCTTGGATTGACATCATACTCATTCAATTGGTCTTGGACATGCTGGAGAGTGAACCTCTATGGCTGGGCTCACCACTGAAGCCGCAGGCTGACCAGAGTGCAACTCAGAGAAACTGGTTCTGACAGAAAGATGAACATCAGATTCATGGGTAGCAGGTGTCTCAGGAGTTCCTGTCCTGGAATTCATTACAGCGCCAACATTTATCTCATCTGATCCAACTTCAAATGTACCTGACTACAATATTGGACTAATAGTTAGATAAACAAGTTGTTCAAAAAAGATCTTTATTCATTGAACCATCAGTAGCAAATTTTGATCTTACGATGCATGATTTTACAAAGAAAGAAAAAGGTCCTTGTAAAGTCCAGTAGTATGGTGTCAATTATCTGTTTAAAACAGGCCACGCCATTTGTATTGAGAATTTGTTGTTATTGTCATGGGATAAGACGATCATTTAATGCTACAAAATTAAAACCTTTAAACAAACTAGAAAGCAAAAGCAAATGAAACCAAAGGAATATATAGAATCCATACATTAGAGAGACCTTTGATCTGAACAATGATGATTGTTATATCATCTGTTCTGTTCTCAAGTTCCAACCATAGTTTATATGACTTTTCTGCAATAGCCGCACATGCATCACGAGGATCCATATAGCTTGCTGCCTACACCATAAATAAATCACAGATTTTTCAGGAAGGGGAATCCTAGGAAAGTCACAATTTTACCTATGGAATAGCACAGGGAGTAAACATTGAAATCAGCGCAAAAAAATTGGAAGTTTCTCTGCAGAACGACTAACTTATTACAGGGATTGTGTAAACTCTAGGGATGCAAAAGAAAGAACTGTTCCCAATTAGCATTTTTTTTACAGTGAACCATCTAAAGTTCCCATAATTATTGCAGTAAAAACCAGGTGGGTACTGGTGCTGTTGTTGTAGGATAATTATGACAGCTAATACATATGATAAGGGGACAGACCTAACTAAAACATGCCAAGTAGAGAAGCTTAAGCAATACATGTACACCACTCTCATAAGATCAGTAATTTATGAGGTTATGGCCAGTAATTTTTCTTATGCTTTCTATTCCAATTATATTAACATTACCAATACCACATACCTATGTACCATAAGCCACAAACAGACCTTACACACAAAAAACATAAATTGTGTCCATATTTCAAGTCAAAATCTTTAATTGCAACTTGCATAACCTTTAAAAGCTAACATTAGTATTTCCAACAACAGAAGTGGATGCTTGATTTTACAATCATTAAACTAAGTTAAATTAAATCATTCGATTAATTTGCTGAACCTGTGAAAACGTTTTCACACATTTAGAAAGCAAGACGGAGAAAGGTTGCAAGTCATACCATATCAACAACAGTTTGGCTTGTCAGGAATTCAAATACGCCATCACTCGCCACAACAAAAAAAAGATGATCAGGTGTAAGCCGAAAAGTTTTCACCTCAGGAATAGCAGTGACACCAATTGTCTCTGCTAAACTATCCCCTATACTCCTAGTAAAAGCAGTTCCAGGATACATCCCATTAGGAACCCACAATCTGGGAGGATCACCACCCCGACTCTCTTCATCACCCCAATTCTGGATATCTGGATCCTTCAGCCCTTCCACCTGATCAACACTCAACACCCTTGCCCCACAAAGCTTCACTCTCTCATATTCATCTTTCCGAAACGGCGTCTGATCAGAGGACAAGTCCTCCGCAACAACGCGGTTCCCATCCTTAACAGCCAGCACCGCTCTCGAATCACCAACATTAGCAACAAAAAGGGTGTCACCAATAACAAGCACCGTTATCGCGGTGGTGCCACTCATAGAATCATCAATCTCACTACTACTACGTAATTCTCGGTTCGTTGCCAAGAATGCAGAATTGTAAGCTTGGACAGGGTCCTCCAACAACGCAGGGTCATTTACCAACTTCTCCACCAGCCTATCCTTAACGAAATTTGAACACTGGCTACCAAATTGGCCATGCCCATCATAGACACCAAAGAAATGAACACTGGGGTCACCTTGGAGCTGTGTACTAATGCAAAAACTATCTTGGTTTTCTTTATCAGGTGAGTCAGGGTAGTACCCCCGCTGAGTGAGAAAAGTGTATTCCAAAATGAAGTTGTGAGAAGGAACGGGAGCACGCTTCAGTGATCTCTGTGCGAGTATGTTTTTCCTGTGGCCACGAATGAAGCCAGTTTCTCGGTAATCCCTAGAACCATCCTCTGATGAAGAATGCTCATCACAGCAACACTTGCCATGCACACAGCCCATGTTTCGAAGAGAGGCTATGCTATTGGAAACAACACCACCTAAAACAGAAAGCAGTTCACAAATAGAAAGTTTGGGAAGGAAGTACAATGCTAGATGCTTCTGGAACTCCCCCACATTGTGATAAACAGGCTTAGAGAATGGTCCACAAACCCTAGAGACATAGCTTAGGATCACGAGCAGGGAATTATGTTGTGCGATTGGGGTGAAAAAAAGGGGTTATGTGGGTGGATTTGAAGTGAAAAGGGAGAGAAAAAGGAGAACCCTAGAGTAACCCCAGAAGAAGGAAAAGACAGAGAGAATTTATTTTGGCGTTTTGGAGGCAGAATGCGTGATGGGGTTGCCGAAAAGGAGGAAAAGAATTGTGTTTTTCGTTTGGTTGGGTGCAGAGAAGGGAGAAACCCTGGCGCAAAAGGAAGAGTCCAAAGAGAAGTTCAGAAAAAGAGATTTGGAATGAAGGGGACAGAAGAGAAGTGGGGAAGAGGAATTGAATTGAGATTCTGTGCTTATTCTGATTCTGATCCTAATCCTAATCTATGTATGTATGTATGTGTTGATCTGTCATCTGCATGAGTGCCCCCATCATCCTTCTTCACGCTCCACTCTTCTTCTCTCAGCCATACAAACAACCCTCTTCCCCAACAATCTCTGCAATCAATTTTTTTTATTTATTACCAAACACTATAAAGTGAGTCTCTAACTTTCCATATAACATTTTTTATAAACCAAATTTTCTTCTCCAGATTAATGTTCCTTTATAAATATATTAGATTGAATAATTAGTAAAAGTAAAAATTAAAAATAGTTAATGATTAAAAAGTAAAAAACTTCATATTAGAAAATAATCTTCATTAACTTAACACATCAATCAAGCAAATATTTTCACAATTACTTAATAAATTAAAACATAAATACTTTTGACGGACAATTATTGTATTTTAACATATAGTTATAAATTAATTTTGAAAACTATTATATTATGGGTTCAAATATATTAATTATCATTACATTAAAACCTACACCACATCATTATTTTAAGTAAATGAGTGTCCATGGTCGAAATAGGAATATTCTATAGTTATTTAAAATAAAAAAGGTAAAACTATATTTAAAAAAAACATAGGACTATAATCCAAAATATCTGCGTTAAAGGAAATTGTTTCAACTTAAATAGGGAGCTAATTTAAATTGAATTGTGTCAATATTAATGTAAATTTAGTTTTTAACAATCTGAGAAATTATTATATTTCAAAGTATTTTATAATCACTATAAAATATATTTAAAAATTGTTGTATTGTAATCTAAAATATTAGCTTTGATGGAATGTGCTCACAATGAATTTAAATTAACTTATATCAACATTAATGTAAATTTAGTGTATGTTAAGTTAGTATTTGACCATATAAATGAAAAAAAATAACTTATTTTTTCTTATTCTTATAAATTAGGATACAATTTGTTTCACACAAAACAATCTAGATCATATACAAGTGAAATTTGAAATGTGTTCTGCTCCCAGCGTTATAATTATAGTTTGGCATGCTTCTACCCTTATTTTCTTATTCAGACCTATTGCTTTTTATCATCTTCAAAATCAAAATAACTCTAAATATTTTTTTTTTATAATTTTGTATCACAATATTTAATCAAAACATACATATTCATATTATTAACACGTGAAGAAGGAAAATTGGAGTGGAAAAAATATCAATTAAATCCACTCTGTTTCATTAGACTCATCTAATCCATTTATTTCAAAACGTGTGTACCTAACTTTATTGAAAAATATTACCGATTAATTTATTTTTTAATTATTAATTATTTATACATTTTATAAAATATGAAAATTTTCAAATGAATTTATATTCTAACAAATATTCTTAGATAACATACAAACTGATTTTAAAATCATGCAAAATTTTAATAAAGTTAGGTATAAATATTAACATAAACGTGAAAAAAAATTTAATAATAAAGTGATAACCATGAAAAATTTCGAAAGTAAATATATAAGATGTATGAGGAATAATAAACTATAAAAATGATAAAAAAAATATGGAACAAGTCTAACCACCAAGTAATTTAACTTATTTAACTAATACACAAATATGGCTTAATTATATACTTTATTATTTAATGAATTTTATCACCAAAATTTCTTTCTGCCACGTTTTATTATCATGTACTTTTAATTTTCGTACATTTTACCAATTGGTCAAATGTGTAATATATCGACATCCTTTTATCAAATGTATAATATTTCGTACATTTTATCATTTATTTTCTTCAAAACGACATCCTTTTATCACTAATACATGATAAAGTGCATACAATTTGAAATACTATATGACGATAAAGTGTGAAAAAATTAAATAATAAAATATACAAAAATTAAATAATAAAATATACAAAAATTAAAAATATGACGATAAAAATGAAGATGTAAACATTTTGTAAAATAATAAAAATTAAATAGTAAAATATACAAGTAAGTCTAAATACAATTTGTTTCATGTATCTTATTAATAAATATACAATCGAGTATAATTAAAAATTATTTTATGCATGTTATTAATATATTTTCGAAAGAGTAAACATGAAAATTTCTCCCTTGCTTATTTCATATATTTTTTTAAAATTAAAAATAGCACTATATACTGAGAAGAGGCAATTAATAGGGTGATACCAAAATTGAATTCATCTATTTTTATTACTTTCTCAATTATACATTTATCTCATTTCATGATTTTCATCTCTTCCTTCTTTAGATATCCCATGTCGATTTTTATAATATTGTTTCTAAACTAACAAAACCCTTAAATTAATGTTTAGTAAAATCTGATAAGATGAGACTATAGTTTGAATTATTTATTTATTTTCATAAACTATTTATAAAATTTATTTTTTTATAGTTAATTTGTAAAAATTATTTTATATTAATTTTTAGTTTATATATAATATTATTTTAATTTATGGAAAAAATTATCAAAATAAATATTTAATCTGTTATGGATTAAACGAGATGAATTATAAGTTAGATTGAAAAAAAAGTCCAAATTTAATTTGATGTTCAAAATTGATGGTGCAACTTTTTAGTTTAGACTGACATTTTTTATTATTCTTTACTTTCACCCAAGTAATACATTTTTAAAAAAATAATTATAAGTCTGTAAAATCACCTGCTAATTGAATTGCTAACTAATATAATTTTAAGTTTAAATATTATATTTCATTTTTGTAAATAAAATACCTGACCCTACTAAATTAAATTGACAATGATATATTAAACAAGATAAATACCATATATATATATAATCTTTGACAATTGTAATCACTTGCATTAGAGATACGTGTTTTGTTTTTAAATTCAAATTACATCGATCACTATAATTTTTTTCAATAAAAGTGGGTAACCCAAACCCCACTGAACCAGTTTGACCCAAACCCGTTTATAACATGGGTTTTATCAAATCAGACTACAAATGCCCACATTTAATGTATGCTAAAAATTTAAAATCCAAACTCTTTATTTTATTGGGCAGGTTCTACCTAACTTCAAATCTCACTAGGTCTATATATATATATATATATATATATATAATAATAATAATAATAATAATAATAATAATAGAACTCACAAAATTTAAAGCACAACTATACTCTCTATGTGGTAGGCCGAGAAAAATAAAGGAGATGAAAATAAAAATGAGTGAAATTAAAAGTGTGTGGTGAATGAGAAATAGAAAGAAACACGAAAAAATAGTAAAAACACATAAAAAATATACGGTGTATCCCAGCAATTTCAACTTTTTTTTTTTTCTTTTAAATCTCCTAAAGCAAATAACCCAACATATTTTTATTTGCACAATATTATTTCCATCTCCCAATCCAAAACAAAGTGCTAAAGAATTTGAGGGAAAAGGTAGAACGTGTGCATGAGTAGATGGATAATGGAATAAAATGAGAGCCAAAATAGAAAAACTGCAGATGAAGAGATTGAGAAAGGAGAAGGAATGAAAGAAGAGAACTTGAGTTGGACCCTTCTCTTTTAATAAATTATTGAAGCACCTCTTTAATTATCTGATGTTTGTAGATATATTATCCCCTAATCTGTTTGGTTATCTCATGGAATTGTATGTGTGCTTTTGAGGCTTTGATCGTGTAACTTAAAACATGTATTATACCAAACAGGTATACTTATGAAACTTTTTTGAAAGATCTGCTAGTTTAGAAAAGGGGAACCATGAACTTGGAGCACATATATTATAGTGGTTTCTGTACTTGTCTCCTACTTTAATCATCTGTTTGCCTTCTACATGGCATGCAATTATGACCACATGCACTTTAAGTTCCATAACGCTCACCAAAAGCCTCCACCTCTGTTACTTCTTACCTAAATCTAAATCTACATAATACATACGAACCTCTGCTAAAATCCTCAGAAAAATAATTTTATTAGAAATACGGCTTGTTTAATATTTTTTGTTCTCTTATATGCCCTTACATAATATGACAAAAGCCATAAAAGAAGTGATTTGTATGATACGACAAAGCAACTTTATTACGTATGATTGTTGTAATGGCTCATGCACCTACGCCCTTTTTGATTGCTGATCTCCCAGAACATAGTGTAGCAGAAGATAGATGATAAATATACAGAGCTAGTGAAAAAAAAAGTGTGATTTTGTTCTTTAATACTCTACAAACAAAGCATAAGAGACAAGAGAGGTAGATGGAAAAGAAAGGGTAAGAAGAAGAAGAAAGAAAGTTGAATATAACCTCAAACAAGAGCACTTTTACACCCACTACACATCTTCAAAAATCTTAGGCGTGACAAGCCTAAGTGGGGTGCATTATCATGATCATTCCAGTATCCCACTCTTCCTTACCTTGCTTCCTTCATTTCTTCCCCTTTTTCATAATATTCCAAACACCAATGAATCCTCCACCCTCTCTTGTACTTCTACATCACTTACCACCCACAAACCACATCCAACCAATCACATTCTGCCACGTCACCACCCCTAAAATTTTCAACTAACTCTAACTTCCTACCTATTATATTTCTCTCCGCCTCCCCGCCGCCACTTTCTTTTATTTTCTCCACCTTCAAACACTTTTCCGGCGAGCACTGAACGTTTGGAAAACCACGGTGCCGGCGGCGGGGAACTGGTCCATTGCAAAACTTCGACATTTCATGCCCAGAGGCTCCACCGCACTGGCCATCTGCGTCCACATGTCGTTGCCGAAACCATTCCACGTGGTGGATATGGACATAGTCCCGGGACGGAAAATCTTCACCACCTTCCTCAACACGTGTGCTATGTTGTCGTTGACGGAGCCCACACACTCGAAGCTGGCGTAGCTGAAACCGTCCTCCGGAGTGACGTGGATGGTGGAGTACCAGTCCCCGTCCATGCCATTCATGGAATACCCACACGGGTCGAAGGCGAAGTCGCAGATAAGCGCCTCAGGGTTGATTTCGTTTATCCCGGTGAGCTCCGTCATCTCCTTCCCGGCAGAGTCGCCGGATTTTCCGTCCTCCGGGGGCCGGAAAAACTTGCGTGCGAGGATGGGGTCCAGCTCGGTCATGCAGATCTCCATGGTGAATAGTAACTCGTTGTGATGATGATAGGGCATGTGGGGGAGAGTGTGTGTGGTATCATTGGCGGTAAAGACGTGCCAAGAGTGAGAAGAAGATTTTGAGGGCATGATGGAGGCTTTTCTGAAGCAGAGGTTTGAAGGGATTGTGTCTTGCAAGTAGGCAACCTCGTCCTTGAAGCTGGTATGAGGGAAAGGTTGTGCCTTGGGGAAGATGAAGCTTCCTCTGGTGTAGCGGCAAGAGGAGAGAGTGAGGCCCAAATGGTGAGCGTATTGGATCAAAGGAAGAATGGATTTGAGAAGCTGGGTTGTGCCACATGTTTTGATGATGATCTTGGTCGGGTAAACAAAGAGGCTTGATTCTGATAGCACGTAGGCATCGAAGTAGGAGTTTCCTACTGCTGAAACGACGGTGCATTGGACAGCTTCAAGGACTTGTTCTAGTGATTCAAACTCAAGCTTCCTTAGCCCAAGTGGGAAGATGGCTGGATCATCGCCGAAGAAATGGAGCTCCAATCGTTTCTCGAAGCCTTCGAAACCCGAGACAGCCATTTGGGTGAGTGTGAAGAGGAGGGGATGTAAATGTAACAGAGGAGAAAAGGGTAGTTGCTGAGAAAGTTTGAGAGAGGTAAGGTGAAATGTTTGATTGGAAGGGTGAGCTGAGAGAAAGGATTGGGGGGTCAATGGGATTTATAGGTGTGTGCGAATCAGAATGAGAGTGTGTAGGATGTAGTAGTGAGGGTGTTTGGAAGAAAGCATGCGGGTGATGGAACCAAGAATCATGATTGTAGGCATAATGAAGTGAATAGGATGATGATGTGCTACAATTTGTTGCTAAGTTTTTTTAGTGCAATCTTCTCTTCCATCCCAGAAAGCAACAGGCAACGGAATTTAAGCCCACGCTTACCATTTTTTTGCTCTTTTGTCACTTACTATTCTATCTCTCTATTCTCCACTAACCTCTGTCACTGTTAGAGATTTCTAGTTCTCCCTCTAGCTACTTACCAACACCACCACATACCAACAGTGCTTTTTCTATTTTCTCTTTCTCCCAAATAGATTTAGGATTCAATTAAATAATCTAAAGATGCTCAATCATCACTTTCAACAGTTCTCCAACTTACTTGCTCATCATATATTAGTCTAGCATTATTATCAATTAACTGGCTTTCTAGTGGTTCAAGAAAAAAAAAATTAAAATTTGGAAGCTTTATTTTTTATACATTTTGGGCTTCTGATGTGTAAAGTTAGTTCTCTTTCTTGTTTTCAAGAATTTCATCTAGGGGAAAACTTCATTAGATTTGAAGGTTAAGGGCCCTGTTTTGACCATAATAATTGGTTGAAGTGATGCAGGGAATTGTCAAGCATAACTCCGTTGAAACCACATGATAAAGTTCTTTTCAAAATGACAAAGCGAATTTAGCAAGTGTTCCAGATCATGTTCACTCAAAGGAATTTGGATTTTTGAGTCAAAATTCAGCATTCAAACGTAACTATTTGAATGATAGTTCCAATAAAATAGAAACATAATCATAAACTATAGCTAGATGTTGTATTGTTGTTTTGAAGGACAATAATTATTAGCTCTGTAGAGGTGATAGATCATTCGAATTAGAGCTACATTACTACTAGTAGAGGTTAAAAACACAGCATAACCCTGTTAAATTGCTCCCAAAAAGTGAAATTGGAAATAAAAGTACCAATCACTTGGGGGTTTGTTTGATATGAGCACACTCTAGCTAGTACTGATAATGGCTACTGCATAATGGAAAGGTGAAAACACCTCAGATGATGGAGACAACATTGTCTATTCCTAGGAGAGCAGGCGTCAATTAACAAAAAAACTTGACGTGCCCAAAATGTCATCCATATTTGGGGTTAGAATTATAATTATTATTATGCAGAAGATAAAAAAAGGAAAGGGAAATAAAAAGAAGGAAAAAAACAAAAGGAATCAGGCGTGGCATGCAAATAATGAGAATATCCTTGAATGAGGGAGGCCCGTACGTGAAATGAAAAGGCACTCACATCATTTTTATTCCTCATGCAATTTCATGTAGCTAAGTGGCATTATCATTATTTTATCTATTTTATCAACTTGTTATCTGTATTTATCAAGAATGCATGCAACCGTATCAGCATCGAAATTAAAAAAAGGATTCTCTGTATCCTCCAAGTGATCAAGCTCGGGCATACAAAACAATTTCTCTTCTTTAAATTTTTAAATATATTTGGTGACTTGTGTCACAATAACATGGGATACACCTGACCTGAGTCTAACCGTTCTATCAATTTTTTTATTGTTTTCTGCGACACACAGCTTGCAATTTTTTTTTTCTTCTGACCAACCAACCACAATTCAATTATAGTAACTCTTTGCCGGACATTAAGTTGATTTGGATCATAATGTTTAACCAGTTTGATTAGAGAGGAACAGTAATTACAAAGTAAAAGGGAGTAATTAGTACTATATGGTCTTTTAGAGGAAGTTTTGGTATACGTAAAACTGTCTTCCTCATCATGTAAGTGGTCTCCTTAACTTCCAATTTAAGAGTATTGTCAAATTTGATCAATTATTCAACATGATAACCACAGCAGAAGCTTCCCTTCAATTAGTATAAAGAGAAGTAGGAAGAGATATTTGATTTAAAAAGAAAAGAAAATACACGAAACGAAACGGTAAGAGGGGAATTATAAACAAACATTGGGTGTAAAAAGTAGGAGAGAAAGGTGGGGGGAAGGCAAGGTAATGATGAAAATATGTGAGTTCAGAATCAAAATTCAGTTTTGAGAGGTAGAAATGATGCAGAATGTATGGCCTCATGAATAAAATTTATGGGTGTGGCTGGCAGCCTCCATTATGACCACAATCCACCTCTTCTTAATGCACGCGCACCACCAAACTCAAACACTATCTCCTAAGCCCACACTTTCACACTCTCACTCTCACACGCAAGGTAGCCAACCCCAACATACCAACACACACTAACACAACACACACACACACACACACTTTACATTTTTGCATATACAGTCACCCCTCGCAATATCCTAAAGAAAAGAAAATGGTCAACTAAGTTGCTGAATCAAATCTTACTTAAAAAAGTGACAAACAAATTCCCAACTAAAAATCCAGCTTTTGGAGTATAAAGTTGGAAGCGGAAAATCCTAGACCTCAGAATTAAAAGGGTATGTGAAAAAACCAAAAAAGAGTTAAAAGTTGAGAGCTGAAACTGGAAAGAAAGCTCCTTAATCCGAAATTTGACCCCACTAAAAGTAGTCACAGATTTCTAAAACTAAACAAGCTTGAATGGCACATCCTCACTTCTCCTTCTCCTCTTCCACGTCACCCCTTCCTACTACAACTTCTCTCCTTCCTTAGCCCAAATCATGATAATAATACAAACACCAAACCCATGATTGGTCCCACTAATTGCCCCCCGACAGGCACCATGGATGGTCCCATGGGACTACACATCATCTAGTATGTGTCCAAGTTCATGGAACAGCGGGGTCCATGTTTGTTTGTAGTGTTAATTAGATTTGGGAGACATGTGGTCCCCACCATGCCCTTAGCTGCGAGACAGTGGCATTAGTTGGTAAGGAGCAAGCGGGCTTAAGCCGCCATACATGCTAGCACGCGCAGGATTTGGCACACATGCGGCGGATTGGCTTCCTAACACACACAAATGGGTTAGTAAGTATATGGTATATGATATATGAGTTGAGAATTTATGGTGTGCAAAAGCACAAAACAGCTAATGAATAGTGGTACTGTATCATGCGCACAAATATTGGCAAAAAATGCTTGCCAGGGTGCCCACCATGCTTCGACCCAAAATTCGGAAAGGGTTCCCTTATCATGTTTTTAAAATGACTTAGTGGTGCAGACCCAAGAAGAGCCACGAGACTTGTTTTGTTGGCCGCTTCATTCATTCATTCATTCATGTTTATCTTTGTATCTAGGCACATTCTTCTCGAGCTTTCGAGGAGTCAAGATCATTGGATGGAGCTTCATTTGTGTGGGTCTGTCTCATAGGTCTTATTCCTTTCCATTGACTTGTATAAAAAGAAAAAGAAAACATCATGTGCAGTGCAGGATAAACAGGACTTTAATCCCGTGCACTTAGTGGTACAACCTATTGGACGAAAATCAACAAATTAAATCCTCTGTGCCCCAAACATTCCCGATACATATCACATATTATTTTACTCTTCTCCTTGTGACCCAGGTGTCAGTTGTGACTTGTGACAATTGTTGTTAAAGTAGCCTTTTGATGATTGTATGAACATGCTTGAGGATATTTTTGGGAAAATCAACCATGCAAATGTAAAATATAAAGAGGCCTAATCCGTAGCTGAGTTGGATTGGCTTCATTTTCTTGAAAAGTATTTTATCTTTATTAAACAAGTATGAACTTAGAGGAGACACACCATATAATGGTCCATAGGGACATTTACCAAAAGGAAGGGTAGCAGTAGTAAATAGTAATCTAGAACTACAAAACATGGCTCCCACAAGAATGATTCCTCGTAGGTGTGCTTAAGATTTTTTTTGAAGCAAACAAGCCATTTTGTGAACTTTTAAGTGGCCAATCTCATAGGAAGTCCCACGATAACAAAAACAAATTGGTCCCTTACCACAAGCCAAGGTGACCAAATTATTATAGTTCTTTTGTAAGGAATAATAATGTGATACCTCGAGCCCTGCCAATGCCAGGGCTAAATCTATCTCGAAAGATGAACATAACCATACAAATAGAAAGAGAGCATATGATAAATCCACCCCTCCCATACACGCCACATCATTCCTCTCGTGCTTTAACCAAACCAAACCTCTCTCATTTTCAATACAAATACATGTCTTTGTCTATTTTTTTTCTTGCAAAATTCGAATCTCTCTTGATTGCTTCACCCCATGCATCATTCTGCTGCGTGACCCTCTCTCTCTCCTCCTCTTTGTCTGCCCTCTCCTTATTGGTTTACTTTCCCGTACAATACAAGTGTGCTCTACAGGGGAGTCACACCCAATCATGCCCTCTTTCACCTCACCGCACACTCAAATTCATGTGCCAGATATCTTCTTCACATTTCCTTAAAAATATATACTTGTGCAATTACAATTACCAGCATCCAATAAACAATACAATATGATTATTTGAGGTGCCACCAAGAACATAAAGTGCCCATCAAAGACATGGGACATGACATATTGCAGTTGCAGTTGCAGCTGAGAGAGCTTCCAATTTTGTCAAGCTTTGTGTCTTTGGTTTCACCCTTGTGATTGGAGGTTCATCTTCATGCTGTGATGAGGAAAACTGATAAGAGAGCTACTTCACAAGTTTCATCGAGAGTTATATTGCAGCTTTGTTGTTCAGTCACTACATTGTGGATGTGTTAGGATTCTTCTGAATATGCTGTAAACTTGCTGCAGTTGATGTCGCTATTTCATAAAAAAATATATTTTTCAATCACAAATCATAAAAATAGGAAAATAAATAAAAATTTAAAATCCTTCGTGAATAATGTTCAAACTTTTGTGTTTGATTTGTATTACAAGGTTGCAAAAATCTTATAATTCATTGGAATATTTGGTTAAACCAAAAAAAAAAATGATGTTGAAAATCAAGTGGTTTTGTTGAAACGTGGGTAAGAATTAAATAGGAAAATAATCTTTTCACGTCTCCTTGCAACCATTGACAACTTCTTTTTTAAGACTAAGTAATTAAAATATATATATAAACATTTGTAATTGTAAAGAAAATAACAAAATAATAGATGTCAATTAATTATATAAACTAATTTAAGAATTAATATATTATTGCTTAATCAAATATTTTTATGTGTTTAACTCTACATGATTAATTCATTTCGATTTATATTTGAGTTCAAGTTTTCCGGAATTGATTGAGAGAGATTTGTGTTGTCTCTCTTCTAACAATGTTCATTCATATTAAGAATCAATTGAGTCGGTTTAACACCACCCACTCAATTTTTGCATCCATTTTAGACATTGATCATTTTCTTGCAAAAAAAAGTTAGTGTGTATTGATCGAGACTCCTCGATCTGCAAAATCCCTTAATTCGTTTTAAGACAAGTGGAACTATACAAGAGGAATAGAGAAAAATAAATTATTGTACTTGGTAAAAGGGTTTGAAACTTTTATGACATTTTGTTAATTATTTATGCAGAAACATACTTAGGCTTGGAAGTATTTTTTTAATGATTTTAATGTTATTCTGCTAAAGCTATTAACTCCATGAATTCAAGATTAATAGAAGAAGTAGTTGATCTAAAATTAAAAAAAGTAAAAGACTAAATTATTTTTTTAAAAGTACTGGATCAAATTGAATATAAACAAAAAAAATGTTACAAGTTTGTATTTAAAGAAAATTAATAAAAAAAATCTTTCAAGATAAATGGATCCTAAATTTGAAACACGACAGATGTGGCACACCTACAAATGTACCACTACACTAAAAAAATATTTTTTATTAGCTATCTTTTATTAAAAAAATTAGCTATTTCTTTTAATGGTTATAATAAGTCGTAAGAAATATTTGTGTTTTCCATATTTTTTGTAACTGTCATAATTTTATATTGATATAATAATTTTAAATTTAGTTATATAGTTATATCAATGCTGTTTTACATTAGTTCGTAATGAATCACTTCTGATAAACATTATACCAATGAACCACATAGCATTCTTATATTGGTAGTTTTAGAAATCAATTCATCTGTCGTCTGTTTGTAATCTATAGCACAAATTTTTCAAAAAGTTACTTTAAAAAAATTCACATGCACTTTTCCTTCCTTGTCTGTAAGAATTTTACGTTTATAGAAATTATTTTCCACTCTCAATTTATTGTAATTAGAATTTTCATTTAAGGTCAATAGAGTTTTCTCTCATAACAGATCCATATTTTATATATGGAGAAACAGTTTCACTCCTTTCTTCACACTTAAACAATGTCCATATTTAAACAATATTTCCATTAATTCTGATAGTTGGCTAAATGTTTGAAAGCCATACAAAATGACTGCTTTAACACTTCAAGACTTAAGTTCTGTAGTTTTTTCTCTATAATTATTATAAATTAATTTATTTCTTTTAAATTTATTTGATTTCCACAACATTGGAAAAATATATTGAGTGTAATTTTTCATTTAAATGTCAAATAAGTATAGAAATAGCTTATTACTAAGAGAAAATTAATTAGGGATGTCCCTTATTTGGAAAGATTAGTATTCTTCATTTGTTAATTATAAGTCCAAAATATAAGATACTTTTAAAAAATAATTGTTATCAATAATAAGTTTTTTTATTTTAATTAATAAGTTACGTTAATAAAGAATTGTATAAGAGAAATATCAAAATTAGGAAAAGAAAAACATGCCATGGGTAGAGAAATATTGTACATTACAACTCATACGAAAAAAGAAATGAATTTTACTTAAATTGTTTTCAATAAAGAGCGCTGATACTTTGATATCATATTCTAAGTACATTTTGTAACTAAACAAAATCATTTTATTATAATATAATATTTTACTAAAAAATAGTTGTAGGATGAATGTTCTTTTTGCACAGTAATGTAAAAAGGGTATGTCCCTGCCACAAAAGCTAAAAAAAAAAAAGAATTTTCTGCACTAAGCTATAAGTGGTACACAAGAAAATCTTATATATGAGAAGTTATTTTTTTCCACTAGCAGTTCCAGTACTTATTGTGGGTAGGAAAGGTCACATTTGCATCAACTTGCAATGTTAGTCCCTCACAATGGTGAGAAAAATTGAATTCTTAAAGGGATATGGATCACAGATGTTCCGACTAGCACTTAAGGATCAACTTGAATATAATTACTAAGAGTTGCAGTTATGCTTGAAGACCAATTCACATAAGTGACTGTCATCTATTTAACTAAAATATATATTTTGATTTGTCTATCTTGCAGCACCAAAGAAAGGGAGTGACGTTCCACTTTATAAGAAGTATAGAAATATCTAGTACATTGCCACCGTCCACAGCCAATATAGGAGAAAACAATTTTAATGTTTTAACATAGAAGTGACAGGATTAAAAAGTATAATAAGGAACATTTATAGATAAGTGTTGGTTCCTCCCTGTAATGGAATTAGTGGTGAAGTTAACACTCAAAATATGCATAGGACACAGAACAGTTGAATGTTGATGATTGTTCTGCTAATATTTTATCCAACTTCACTTTAATCTGTATCAAGAAATCTAATGATATTTTACCCACACATATAGACCAAACATATTGAATCAAGAAATTTAATGATATTTTGTCTGTGTTTTCATATCTTGTCACTTAATTCATTCTTTATATTTTGAGTTTTATTTATATTCAAACTATTTATGAACACTTAAAATGCGGCAAATTATTCAGACTACTTATGGACACTTAAAATGCGTAAATTATCAACTTTTAAATGTACTTTTGATGGGTGTGGGCCCTCTTATATTGTTGCAAATATTGTGAGGACGGTGGAATCAAGATTCATTTAAGTTGCGGGTCTTACTCTAATGGTAAGCAATTTTGTTATTTGTCATACATTGCTCTTATTAAATAAAATATTAAACACGTAGTAAAAGAAATTAAAGAATGTATGAATGAAGAGTACATGGTAAATAATTCACTGTCTCTAATTGAGATTGTTAACAGGAAATCTCAAATTATCTACCATACTCAATAAAAAAATTACAATAAACAATAAGGTTTGAATTAAAAAATAAAAAAGTAATATAAATTATAATAACTAATTAAATTGTACTTATTACCCTCTTATATAACATCTATCCACAAGTATTAGGTATTGCTTTAGCGACACACATATACATATATATATAATAAGAAAATAAAAAAAAAATTCTTTATCCAGTGTAATTCTTCCACCAATTTCTTTATCGTGTTTAGAAAATAAAAACAAAAACCCATTTAATAAATTTATTGGTAATTTTAAATTATTAGACTTAAATTTGAAATCTTGAATATATGATGCCTTATGTAATAAATTTTCTCTTTAAATTGAGTAGCGACAATAAATTAAACATCTATATTTAAGTTCCTAAATAAATATATCTATCTATAACTTTTTGGTTTAAGTTTATATCTTTAGAATTTTATTTTTTTTGGTTCTTCAATTTTTTTATCATAATAACTGGTATATTTTGCATTATATGATGTATTATAATGTCCGACATACATGATGAAAGAGACTTGATATTAATAATATAGCATTAAAATTGTAGGATACATCAAACTTAAACAAAAATAATTAATTTTAGTAGATACACAATTAAAGAAAATTATTGATAACTCAACAAAAAAAGGCATTATTAATGAAATTTTTAGTGAGTATAGCCTTTTATTTGTTTTATATAAATTTTATTTTTATCTCTTTTGTTATAATAATCTATCTATGTTTCTCAATTATTCATAGTTATTTTTAGTCATTTATAGTTGTTTTGAGTGTGTAAAGCGAAATTTCAAATAAAAAAATAAAAAATGAAGTTACCATAATCAATAGAAACAAATCTACATTTCACCATTATCTTTATAAAAAAATTCACCAGTATATATTTAAAAGTTGTTTTACCCTAATTAGAACAATGTTTCTTAATTTTCTTAAACATAATCTATATACCGTGAACAGAAACGAAAACTAATACACATGAAAGGTAAAGAAAGACACTATGATAAAAAGATCTTAAAAAACTTTTTTAAACTCAAATTACTCTCTCAACATTTATTCTTATAAGATTAATATTATTAATTGAGATAATATAAAGCAAAGAATCTGTACTTGAAATCCAATAGTCGAGTTGGTAGAGAGTGGAAATGGATAGGATTAGGAAACATTTGATGCGATGCATGGATGCTTCTCTTCTTTGTGAAATGATGGCAGTGGCAAACTAGAATACTTGTGCTCCTTCTTGCTACACATTAATAGTCAAGGACTCATCAGAATCCAACACTATCTACTACGCACTTGCTGCAACTTCATCACGTTTATACTTTACACATCTGATTTATTTGTTACAGAGTAGAGTTTTTATATATATATTTATTTATTATTTATTCTTTTTATATGATAATGTCTGACTCTTAATTTTAAATTATATATATAAAAATTATTTTTTCTGTTCTCTATTACCCTTACTTCATTTTATTTAAAAAACTTTTAGTGCATTTAGTTTTGAAATTTAGGTAATTATAATTTCTTTATTATCATTTATTATTAAATAAAAAAATGTATGTTCTTTTAACATTGGATTTTTTATAATACTATGTTTCTTTCTTTTGTTTTTTAATAACCAACTGAAAGATACGAGAGCATATATAAGTTATAAATTTCATATTGACCGGATATCACAGATGAAAATGAATGAGTTTTTACTTGAAAAACCATTGTCATCCCTAGTTTACGTTGGAGAAAAGTAATAGACGATGTAGTGCATTAGTAAAAGAAAAACAAATCATCATCTAACGAAGTAAAACCCATTAGACTATGAAAAACCCATTTGACATGAAGCGTATCAGACTGTAACCTATTGGATTGAAAGAAATATTCTCAAATTATAACATTATCGTCTATGCATCATGTGTTTGGTGTAGCACAGGATGCTCGAACTTTTGGTCTGAAAATTGGCTTCGAATGGTCCAATGTATGAAAAAAAAAAATTCCCTTGCTCAAATTAGACACAGAACTTATGATATATAGCAGATCTATGTATGTCCAAAAGTTTTACCCATAAATAACAAGTGTTATGCATGCAACCACGATGCTCAGGATAGGGAGGAATCAACACTGCATGTGTCGTGGGACTTTCCCCTTTCAAAGCTCTATGAACACATATGAGATTCAGTTTGATAAGTAGTTTTGCTTTTAGAAATACTTTCACACAAATCTTAATTCCTATAAATGAAGACGATAAAAATTTAAGAATGAGTTTAAGTTTCAAATTGAATAAAAATGAATAAGTTTAAGTTTTATATTGAATAACAATAAAAAAGTTCAACAATATATAAAAAAAATTATAAATTTATATGAATTTAATTGTTGTTCTCGTTGTTATTTAATCTCCTTAAAATTTATTTCTATTTTTCAGAACGAGAAGTTATCCTCAATGTTTATTTTTCTATTTTTCATTAAAGTTATGCGAAGTTGTTGGCATTACATGATCGAATCCAACATGCGTTAAGATTGGTTTATTATTAATTGGAGTGTGAAATAGACCACATGTTTCAACCTTGTCAATGAACCTACAAGGGATATTCAGTTCCAATGTCAAAATCCAACTCCTAATATATAGAGTGGTAAATACTCTATCTAAAGAAAATCGTTACTCCACCTTCTTCTGCTTTAGATTTTTTTAGAAAAAAATGTTATTTTCACAACCTTTTCAAACAACCCTATGAAAACTTCTTTTTAATAACACAGTATTATACTTAAATGAGTTACTAAGAAAAATGATGTAATTAGAAATAAAATATTATTAAAAATGGTTGTAATACTAATTGTATAAAATAAGAAGAGATCATATAATTATTGGAATTCCTAACATGTTTTGTTCTTAATGTACATGTATAAAAACCCTGTAATATTAAACTTTGGCTAAACAAAGATCATCTATAAATCCATAACCGCCAAAAAGATAACAATGCTGAATGTGGCAGAAGTAGAACTTTATAAAATAGTTAGACATTTCAATGTAAATTCTGGTTTGAGGCTCCCAACACTAGCAAACTACTTAGCTTTTTAAAATCTAATTGTCACAAATGAAAAATGGTTTCAAATAGTTTCATGTGTTGTACACAATGAATCGAGTTAATTAGTGACTGTTTTATCTTAAAAGAAAGCACAACATCATAGGAAAGCATACGAGCATTAAACAAAACAACAGAGGAGACGCTTGAACAGTCTTTTGTATGAGTTGGTCTTCTTCTTCTTCTTCATCCCTCCTGTTGTTGTGTTGTGCATGCGCTTTCTCTTACCTTCTTGTATTGAGTGAGAGTGAGTGTAAGTAAATTATTAGGGAAGAAAGAGAAAGAAAAGGAAATGTGGAAATGAAGAGAAGATTGGAAATAGAGATTTGAATTGGCAGAAAAGGAAAAAGTAAAAAAAGGGAAGGTGTAGTTAGGAGAGAGATTTGACGGAGAATCTAAAATAGTTTGGGGAAGTAAAAGATAGGGTTGATAGGGTCCGAGAGATGCTCTCTTCCTCAGAAATGGGGAGTGAGTCGCAATCTCAATCATGTAATCTCCCAACCCATGAAGGCGCTGCTTTACCTCTCTTCAAATCAAATCTTCTTCGCTAAATTCTCTGATTATAATATCATTAATCTCACACACCGGAATAGTTGCGTTTTGATCCACAACACCACCATACAACCTTCATTCGACAGGATGGTCTTTCGGAGCTCCACCTCCCTAATTGGCCTCCTGTCCCTCCTCATCCTCCTCCTCCTCCGCCCCGTCTCCGCCATCCGTCTAGGCCTCATCCGCCGCCCCTCGCCGGAGCTCCCGCTCTTCCGGGAGGCCCCCGCCTTCCGCAATGGCGAGGAGTGCGGCTCCTCCCCCGACCACGTCATCAACGTCGCCATGACCCTCGACGCCAACTACCTCCGCGGCACCATGGCGGCGGTCCTCTCCATGCTCCAGCACTCCACCTGCCCGGAAAACCTCTCCTTCCACTTCCTCTCCACGCACGACGACGCTCCCGAACTCTTCTCGAGAATCAAGTCCACCTTCCCTTACCTGAACATGAAGATTTACCGTTTCGATTGCAACAGGGTCCGCGGCAAGATTTCCAAGTCCATTCGGCAGGCCCTGGACCAGCCCTTGAACTACGCTAGAATATACCTCGCCGACACCATTCCCGAGGACGTGAAACGCGTGATATATTTAGACTCTGACCTGGTGGTTGTGGACGACATAGCCAAGCTCTGGGGCGTGGACATGGAAGGCAAGGTGGTGGCTGCGCCTGAATATTGCCATGCAAACTTCACGCTGTATTTCACGGACAGCTTTTGGTCTGACCCTCTTCTGGCGAAGACGTTCAGGGGAAGGATACCGTGTTATTTCAACACGGGGGTGATGGTGATGGACGTGGACACGTGGAGGAAGGAGAAGTACACGGAGAAGGTGGAGTCATGGATGGCGGTGCAGAAGCAGCAGAAGAGGATCTACCATTTGGGGTCTCTTCCGCCGTTTTTGTTGGTTCTGGCGGGGAACATAAAAGCGGTTGACCATAGATGGAACCAGCATGGTTTAGGTGGAGATAACTTTGAAGGAAAATGCAGGAGTCTGCACCCTGGTCCCATTAGTTTGCTCCATTGGAGTGGGAAGGGCAAACCCTGGTTGAGATTGGATTCTAGGAAGCCATGCATCGTCGACCATCTATGGGCTCCTTATGATCTATATCGCTCTTCCAGACACTTTTTTGAAGAATAGAAAACTAATATATGAATCACACTGATCTTGAGGTGAGTGGGTTGGCGCATGCATGCATGCACGAGAATCATTGTTTGAAGTAGAAAAATTAATTAAGCAGTTACGTTATTAATGGAGAGGGTGTCAGTAGCAGTTTTTCACTTTTTCTAACTCATCAAGAAAGGAACTAAGAAACAAACCCAACACCGTACGTGTAGCTTAGTAGGCTGGCAATGGATCGGAGTTGTAAATTCCCTTTTTTCCTTTCCTTGGTTGGTTCACTCTTCTTTTTCTTCTTTTTTTCTTCATAGCCATAGGAGAAGAAGCACGCATATTATGCTCACTACTTTTACATGTGGGGTTAGTGCTTTTTGCAGAATGTACGCATTCTACCACTCACTGTAAATATATATATATATATATATATATATACACTATGGGAATTGCTCCTCTCTCCTTTCTGAACAACTTCAAAGTTCTCCCACCAAAACTATAAATACCTGTATATATATGATAAATATCATGTTCAACAACATATTTTACAAGATATCAATTGCTGAGGTGCCAATTCAGATTGTGTCTGCACATACTAACAGCTTTTCAATTCCTCGATCTGCCGCTTATAGTGCAGAGGTTATGTTCGCCTGCAGTGAGCTTCGATCAAACCAAAAGTCAGGTAAACGAGGGAAGGTGTGCCACAGTTCACAATTTGTTTCAATCGTATTGAACTTCATATATTATGTTTTTGGAAATTAATCTAACAATTTTCAGCTGTAAAGATACTTCTGAATGCAATATTCAGGCCCTCTTTCTGTCATTTTATACTTTGTATAAAGGTGGTATTAGGGTGGAGGAAGAACTTGTCCCTTATTTCTTAGTCTATTTATTTCCTCTTTGCTTGTAATAATGTATGCAGAAAATATAATAGTTTTATGCTTTTAAAGTTCATATTCTTTCCTTTCCTTGCATTCATCTTCTTCCTTCCTTTATGTCTCAATAAGATAGTCATAACCATTAAAGAATAAAAAGTGTTATTTTCTAATATTAATCTAAGTTGGGCCAAGTCCAACCACATATATGGTCCAACCAGGCTTTTATGTTAAGCATATAAGACTTTTTTATATAAAAAATAGTATACTATAATATATTTATAAAAGCAAAAATATAATAAAATTAACCAAATTATTTAAAATTTATTAAATAAATTAGATTAAGAAATATTCTTTAGCGTAAGTGACAATGCCCTGTATTCTTTAAGCAAATACTTCAAAATGGTTTTGAAATTTTTTTATGAAAAATTGATTCAAACCTAATTGGAAAGTTGATTCCAAAGTATTATGTTTAAATTCGAACGTAATTTCCAATTTTATGTCTATATAAACTTAACATTAAATAGTTAAGCATAAGTTGCTGTAAGATAGAACCATACGAAGGGATAAGACTATTTCCAATGAACACATGACAAGAAGGGGTAGTCACATCTGTTGATTCAATTGCATTATCCCCAATATATGGCCCCCTTTGAGTGGAGAAAGAAACCACTGACAATAACTTCACTCCAAATATTATATATCTTACAAGAAACCAAAGGTAAAGGAGAGGTAAAATAGACACCTATAATCTCATTTTTTTATGAAAAAATTCTGCAAGACACAAGAAAACAAACTTGCAAGCAATCTGAAAGGGTTCAAACACGTTATGAAAGCTCCTTTCTTAAGGGAAAATAAACGTCAATGGTGTTTTACTTGTTTTAGTTATATGACTTCACCCTTAAGGCATTAATTCCAAAAAGTTTTACCATACAATATCTCTGATGAGAATAATTTACAACATTTCTGAAGTGAAGTTCAAATGAGATAAAGCCATATGCTTGTCAACTTTATCGAAATTTATCTACTTATAATTTTGAGAACATTATAAAAAAAAAAATGGGTATAAGTGTGTGAGTGTGCACCTAATCTCATCAATTTGTATATCATTAATGAATGATACAGCCATTTTATTAAGGAATGTTGTCCGATCAACTTGCTCAACAAGTTGTTGGCTTGGGCTAGGTCCGATCAACTTGCTCAACAAGCAACTTGTCTCTATATAAATTATTTTATAATATTATGTTGAAGTCCTCATCAAATGACATTGCCTAAGCAGATTTGTGGTTTGTCTGTTAGATTGAGCTTGTGGAATTGAGTGATGCATATATATATTAGGAACAATATCAACTATTGTTTTCTTACTTTCCGATTTATTCTTATTCGAGTTAAGTGCACTCATTCATGGTAACTATGAAACAAGAAATCCATGAGTACTATCACACTCAAAATTGGGCAAAAGTAAGACAATTTT
>Ga0099825_1002398_pt1 | contig 24892 bp, 23 predicted proteins | sample SiratroredBW_FD_76838 | JGI IMG/M metagenome (GOLD analysis project Ga0099825, IMG submission 76838) | Root nodule microbial communities of legume samples collected from California, USA - Siratro red BW | ecosystem: Host-associated > Plants > Roots > Nodule | place: USA: California | collected... | reverse complement strand
TCTATAAATAAGAGGTCTAGGAACCTCTCTTGTAGACTTGATTTGAGTAATGAAATGCTACCAAATTTTCAGCACATTGCCTCAAGTTTCACATTGAGTTTCTTCTCCTAGAAGCTAGAAGCTCTCTCTTGAAGGTTGGCCCAACCTCCCTCAAGGCTTTCACTATCTACTTCACCAAAACCTCACCAATCTTCACCTTCACGCTTCCTTCCATGGTGAATTCCTCCACATCCATTGCTTCCGCATCATGAGGAGTTTCATCCATGGTGACAACCCTATGATGAGGTTCGATAGCACCATGGACCTTTGAGACACAGTTACTATCTAAAGCGAAGTATTAATTCACTATTGAAATTGTTTTCACAACTTACAATTCAAAAAAATACAAACAAATTGCTTGATGGAAATTAAAGTTCTATACTATGGACTCCACGTGTTGATACAATGCCTCACATGTGTTTCACTCTCACTTTCCAAGTATTTGTCTCTCAGTTCAGCTATATTTGATAGGCCTCTTCCTTTGTGAGCTTATCTTAAGATGCTGAAGTTTGAAAAATTCCACTTTGCAAATTAGTTCCAAATCACTCAAGAGGTCAAAGAATGTAAAGCAATAACAACTCCATTTTGGAAGGCTAAAATCAAATTGATTAACTGATGACAAACTCAAGGAGTGTGATAAAATTAGAGAAAGCAATCAAGTAAGGTACTGAATTAAAGGAAGCACTCAAAATGGAATCCTAATGAATAACACTAGAGTAAATTACAAAACTAAAAATTAAACTAGAATTCTTGGTTCACATAGGGCTGAATGATTGATTTATTTCAAATGATTTACAGCGTATTTGTTCACGAAATTTTTATCACAACTACCCAATATCATACAGAAACTTCTCGCTAAAATATTGGATCAAAATGTCACCGCAATAAATTGTAACAAATTCAAGACCGACAACAAATTGTTCACATCAGAATCTTGTTTCAGCTTTGGCACCTTGACTTTTAGTATCATTTTTATGCTATTTGGAATCTGTATTCGTCTTTCTAACCACACATTTGATATCTCCACACAAAGTTTCAGATCAAAATTCATTCTCAATTGCATGCAGTATTTTTTTAATATCACAGTGCATTTCATCAAACAATTGTTGTACAAGGAATGAAAACCTAAGGAATTCAAGAAAATTGAACATGACAAGACATAATGGAATTGTAGACTCTTAGAACTGACTAATGATTTAATAGTAAGAAATGGAAATCAAAAACAAAGCTTTAAAAAACACAAGTTCTACTAGACTTTAGAACAAACACTTAGTAGGCAGCAATTTTCACTTAGACATTTAATCAAACACCTAATCTACTAGCACACACAGTGAAATTTGATGACATTTCGAAATCAAACATGACTTGGATAACATGTATATAGATTAATAAATGAAAATTACGTACAAGCAATTGACCAATTAAATGGAAGAAAAACTCAACTAAAATAGAAAATGGTACTTCAATGCACAAAATAGCCTATTTCACTTAGTATTGGATGGTTCAAAAAGTTTCAAATTATTTGAATTGATTAGAATAATGTTAAACTGAATATAAATGGTGGAACTACTTCAAGACATGTGAACTATATAGTAACAACACGGAACAAATTAAAAAAATAGTGAAAACAGTGGAGAAATAAATTCAAAACAGCAAGGAGATACTTAACTTTTGATGAGACAAAGCTCCAAATACCATATGATGGAATCCTTGTTGTATTTTTTTATTTCCATGCTAATTGAGCAGTGAACTTGAAGCAAACATCTGCAGGTTGAATACATGCATGTGCAGAATTGGAATGAAGTAGAAAAGGCAGCGCAATGGATTTGATGTGTAGCAAAATTTAAGAGGAATGCAAAAACTTGTTACAGTGATGAAGTGAATTGGTGGAACAAGGTGCTTGGAAGAGGTTGGGCAAACTTCCTATGAAAAATTCTTAGCTAACCTACTAAGAAAAGCTGACAAAGATAAAGCTCAAGAACCAAATGTGCTGGAAAATTTTAACAATATAACACTAGTTCAAGTCAAGCTTCATGAGTGCTCTAATCAGTTGTTGCCACGCGAACAAGAAGAGCTGTGTGCAACAAGCATCGAAGTGCTCCAATTACAAGTTAACAAGTGGTAAGGAGTGTGTAGGCATTCTTCACTTACCATGTGTAGGCATTCTTTAAGTTATTTTCCTTCTCTTCTTGTATTTTATCAAGTTTCTTCAAAAGCTCTATTTATTCTTTTAATCACTTGCTCCAAGGCTCTAGTTTTCCCTCTCGTCATTCTTCCTTCAAATTGTTTCTTTAATTCTTGTTCTTCTTTTCTTCTAACCATGTTCCTTGTTTTTATTCCTATTTGTTCATCCTCCTCTTGCTCCATAGATGCCTCATGTTTGTATGTATCAAATTCATATACATAATTCATATACAAGATATATGGTCAAATACAACTTAGTTTCAATATGACCAAAATGAACCACTATCACCACCAACAACACACCACAACCAAGAAAAATCTCCAACAAATCAACCAACACCACTAACAACCACCAATTGGACTACAAAAAGCACAGAAGAAGCACCACATGAAACTCAAGAAGAAAAAAAACAACTAGATCTCCAACACCACCACCTAAACAACCATGTAAACATCAACAAACACAAAAAAACGTTGCTAGTGAACCAAAAGACACAAACAAAATGCATAATCGATTATTCAAAAAGCCATAATCATTTTTAGGGTAAAAAATAAACATATAATCAATTATGGATATGTCATAATCGATTATCGCCACAAAACACCACATATAATTGATTACATAGATACTATAATCGATTATGCCTTCAAAAAAACTACATATAAATGATTATGCTACTTGAGGTAATCGATTATCATTTATCTTCTACCTCAACACAGTCAATGCCACCCAGCTTCCTCCACACTATTCCTCCACACTATTACTGAAACCACCGTTGTAGTAGCCTTATGACCAACACCTCAACTCGATCCATCGACAAAGACAACACACGCAAGACCTCACAAGAACACCGCCACCACAACTCACAACACTACGCTGAACAAAGGCACATGAATGAAGACGCACAATGATCTATAATGTCATATTGAAACTCCTTTGAACCAAGTCAAGGTACCATCAGAGCTCATTATAAAAAACTCAGGAATCACTACAAGGGAATCTCATGTGCACGGCAACAGTAAAAGCTACTTCACGACAAGCACAATAACACTACTCTCTGCATGGCACAGTGAAAGGAGTTGTACATGGCATAGTGAAGGCACATTGAATGAAAAGATGATGTGTAATTTAACTTGGGCTGACATTGCTTTCATGGGAAATATCTTGCATGAGGCAAGGATTCTCTCCCACAAATCTTCGGTCCTCCATCGTCGCCCATCACTTGAATCAAATGACTTCCATCCATCAAAATCCATCTTCTTCTACAATGAATCTTTGCTCATCCATTAATCTAAATGCGTTCTTTTTTATCACTCTAAGCTAACAACACTTTGCATCTCTCCTAAAATGTTTTTTTCAGCACTCCAAGCGACTAACTATTCATATCTTGCTTAAAGCTTGTTTACATTACACCTAATGACCAACTCTTCACATATTACTAATTTGAGTGACTAAATATCATCACATTAATTGAACTCTTCACATATTACTAATTTGAGTGCTAAATATCATCACATTAATTGGAGTATGGTAGCTCGTTAAAGTAACCATATCGCTTAAAACAACTACATATTCGTTTAAGTAATCTCGTAGTTTTGTGATAGATGATCATGTCACAATTTGCCATGAAAATTATTTTTATTAAATGTGATTGTATGTTTTCAGTCGCTATCAATAACAGTGAAATTTTCTATTATAAATATTTGGTGAGAACATTATTCTACGACAATACTACTAACGAAAATTTTCTTATTTTTCCAACATATATAATAAATTTATTTTAGTAATGTTCATGGAAAAAAATCTTTTTCATTATTTTTCTGTAATAATAATCATCTCAATTAAAAAATAATATATTTAAAAAAAATAAAATAATGGTATTTTATTCTTTTTTTAATTTATTCCTCGTACATATTTCAGCCACGTACATATTTCAACCAAATGTTTTGCATTTCTAACAAATCATCTCTAAAAGCATAGACACACGTGTATGTATATATATCCTAAAAATATCCTAAGATTTAGTTAGAGCATCATGTTCATAGCCATGTGTGGTCTTTACCCACCCGTTAATCCAATAGCAATTTGTTTAACATATTTGTGTTCATCATATCCACATCGAGGTATAATTAATAAACCCAAATGGTCTTTTTATATTGTGCTTATGAGGGTGGAACTCTGTTCGAGTTTGACATACATTTTCAATGAATATTTTTGTCTCAAAAGTCAAATAATTGTTTAAAAGCAATTTCGCTTCGTCCACGTTAATTAGTTGATTGACAACTTCAATGAGGTAGCTATACGAGATCAATTTGGCTAGTTAGGGTTTTGTGGCTAAGATGGATAAAGAATTATGCCTACAAGGTATGATTAATTCAAGATTGTCGAACACGACTACTATTGAAGGAAAACTTGCCGTAAATAACGATATCTCGTTTATTTTTAATACAAATCAAATTAAGTTAGAAAGTGCTTATTCCCATATTATTATATTATATTACGCACCAAATTCTTAAAAGAAAAATCCTACTAGTGTCTCTAGCAATAATCTGCCTCAAATACACACGATTACAAAGTATGTAAAAACTTTTTAGTAGAGATTCAAATCTTGATTTAACACATTTGTGAGATATTATACCCAACTGTTGTACCCTCCATTTAGAAACATTTCAATTCTTCTTTATGAGTGGAACATCATAACTTTTTATTTATTATTATTTATGATTATTAAGATTATTTTTATATCTTTCTGTTTGTCAGTTGAACCTAAAATCCTTAAGTGTAAAAAGAAACCTCTAACCACTGACTGCACCAAACAAATTATATGAACACATTATAATTATTACTATTTTTATTGTGATTATACAATTATTCATATTATTAATCAAATTAAAGTTATTATTATTATTATTATTATCACCATCGTTAATAATAATAAGAATAATATTATTCTTAATAATAATAATAAAAATATTACTATTGAAAACAATAATAATAATATTAACCATACTATAAATAATATGAATAATAGTATTAATAATATTGATAAAACAATATTAATAACATTCATAATAATAATAATAATATTAATAAAATTTAAAATATTAAAACTAATAATATTCATAACAATAACATTATTAATAATAACATTACAAATATTTTAATATAAATATAAATAATTTTAATAAATATTATTATTATTATTAAAAATATTTTTCGTATAAATATAAATCTAATAATAATAATTAAACTAATCATAAATTAAAATTATTAAAAATAAAATTAAAAATAATTGTAATATAAATATTAATAACAAAAATTAAATAATTAATAATATTAAAAAAACTAAATAAGATAAAAAATATATCATATTAATAATAATATTATTAATGACGTCAATACTAATAATAATATTAAAACAATTAGTTTTATAATAATAATTATTATTATTATTAAAAATATTGTTACTAATATTAATTTTAATTTTATTAACAATAACAATTATAACTTCAATAATAATATCAATAATAATGTTTATAATATTAGTAAAAAATAATATTAAAAATATTTATAACAATAATATTAACAGAATTTATAATATTAATATTAATAATAATATTAATATTAATAGTAATAATAATATTGATAATATTATTACTAACAATTATAATAATAACAATAATAATTTTTGATAGTCATATCACAAACATTTTTAATATAATTGAAAATAATATAAATAAAAAAGTTAATAATATTAAAACTATTTTTCATATAAATATAAATAATGTTAATAAGAATATCAGTAATATTAAAAATATTATTAATACAAATATAAATAATATGAATAGGAGTAGTAATAATATTCAATATATTAAAAATTAACAATAATAATATAAATAGTAATAACAATGATATTAATGACATTAATATCGCTAATAATATTTTGTAATATAAATATTAATAATATTTAAAAATTAAAAGATAGAAAACAATATTAATAATTTGAAAAAATATAATATTGATAATAATAATAATAATAATTTTAATAATATTACAACTAACAATAATAAAAATAATAATATTAACAAAAATATTAATAATATTATTGATATTAACAATAATAATAAGAATAATAATAAATATAATATTAAGGATAACAATATTAATAATACCAATATTAATAATATTAATAATAATAATAATAATAATAATATCATTGATAATAATAAAAATGTTAAATAAAAATAATAATAATATCATTGATAATAATAAAAATGTTAGAAATATCATTAATATTAATTATAATATTAGTAATATCAATAAAAATATTAATATTATTAATAATATTAATATTTGCTAATATTATTATTAGTTAATTAAAATGAATATCATTAACAAGACATAATATTATAATATAATTATTAGTAATAGTTTTATCTACGAATATAAGTTCATAAATATTACCTATGGACATAGGTCCGTATGTATTACCCTCAGACATAAGTCGTATGTAATGTAAAATAAGTTTTGGCTAAGTTCAAGAGGGGATGACTTGAATTCCTTTAAAAATTTTCGCAAATGTACTTTTCAATGTGAGGAATGAAAAATGTTTAAAGAAACTATTCGAGATGATATGAAAAGCAATTAGCAAAGGTTCAAAACAAATTCCAGAATAATAACAATCACACAATCTGTAAACTAAAGACAAATTTTAATTCTGGAAAACCAATACTCTGTTAAGCAAGTTCTAGAAAAACAAAGCGTACAGTCAAATCAGTTCTTAAAGATTAATTCAAGAAATCAAAGAATTAGATCAAATTCAAGTTTGTAATGAATTACTGATTAAAGAATCTTTTATCAAACAATACAAATTATGTTTAATGTATGAAAACTGTTTTTAACCAATAATTGTGAAAAGTCAACTTTTCTGGAAAAACTGACTGATGAACAGTTAGTGATTTAGAAAATAATTCAGTTCCAAAATTAACACAAGAAAATTGTATTCAAGTAAGATATATGTTTTCAAAAATACTTAGACTGTTATTAGAATATCAAGCAAACAGTTCTGTTCACAAGTTTTAATAGATTCTGAAAAATCAAGAAAATCAACAAGAACTATAAAGAAGTGAGCAAGAAACAAGAACGCACAGATTTATCCTGGTTCACCCTTCCTCAAGGGCTACGTCTAGTCCCTTACTCCACAGTAAGGATTTCCACTATAAAAAATCAACCAGATTAGTTTACAGCAATTCAAACACTTGAAACCTGCAAGAATACAGTGCTCCCTACAGCAGATCACAGAACTTTACAGACTCCACTGTATATGGAGCCAAACTTTGAGTCGCTCATCCAAAAGTCAATTTTAATTTGTCTATTTGCCCGAAAGATATATATGTATGAATGTATGAAAACTTCGAGTTTCTGATTGTTTGAATGTATACATGTGCATGTTTGAATGTATGAAATTTTGATTTAATTTTTTTTAATATACATGTTTGAATGTGTGAAATTTTAAGAATGCATTTATGATGCATGAACATCTAGAAAAATGCACATATGAAAATGACTTTTGAGAATGCATTTTTTTTCTTCTCTTTCTCTTTTCTCTCTCTTTTATTTTTTGCTATAAATCAAATGTTTTTTTTTTTTCAGCAATCATTGAATTCATTGAATTTGAAAAGAATTTCTTTTTTATTTGATTTTGATTCTTTTCCTTTTATAAAAAGTGTGACACTTGAAATCAGAATGTCATTGACTCAACATTCGTCACACTTTGTTGCGTATGTACTTAAATTGGTGGATGAACAAAAATATGGGAGAAAAGGCTTTTGGTAAATTGAGGAGAGTCCAAATGACATTATCTCTGACTGAAAATGATAGTGCCCCCAATCTTGATATATAGAGATTGAATTGAAATAGATAAAGGGTGCAACTTTACTTTTTTAAATTTCTCACAAAATCTTTTGAGAATATGGTATAGGCATGATGAACATACCACCGGAGTTGCCCTAGTTTTGAAAAAAAATGAGAAATTAAGGTTCAAAGGGATGTCTAATTTTGCTGGGTTAGATGAACAAAAACTGATTTGGTGAAAAATTGGGATAACACAACTTATATGGAGAAAGTTGTGGCTAAAAATAAACATATGCAAATTTGACCGAATATGGATTGTCCCAATTTTTTTGAAATATGGGTGAAAAATTAAATTGGATAATGGTTCGGTCTTGAATGTAGAAAAAATATGAAATACACAAATGAGGAAGGATTGCTCCAGTGTTAGTGTTTCTCTGACACTATTTTGCTCTTATTCAGTTGGCAGATTTTTATCATCCTTTCTAGCAAAGACATTCTGATTTTTTTTTTCTTTTTTTTTTTCATTTTGGCAATCACATCCCTCTGTTGCAGGGTTATTCTTTGTGAAAATCATTGCAATCATTCTTCAATCAATATGGACTTTGTATGGCTTGTAACGTGGTCAGGGGTTAAAAAGGTTTTAAAGAAAAGGGTATAAAGGCTCAAAAACTGTTTATGGGTTTTTATTGTTTTTAAAACAAGGACCATCAACCTAATGTTGCCTAAAATAGTTCAGGTTTTTGCTAAGATCATTTTCTTATTTTGTTTCTTTTTTCTCTTTTTTTTTCATTTCTTCTTCACAACAAGATCCTTTGTTTGTGAATTGTCACTCTTTTTAAATTAATGATGCACTTTTTCCTTTTAAATTTATTTCCTTTTTCCTTAGAACTTTTGATGCACTCTTTCTTTGATAGGTCTCCTCTCGTGAAGCTTTTGACATATATCCTGAACTAAATTTCAACATGCTAATGATCCTTGTTTAGGGTATTCTTGAAAGGTTTTTTTTTCTTTTTCTTTTTATTTTTCTGGCTCAAAGAGGGTACAATGAAAATTTTTATTGATATTTTGGGAGGAAGAAACATGGCCATATATCATTTCGAGTCCTGATTGTTTGATTTTCAAAGAGATTAACTATTGCAACAGATTTCAACGACTTCCAGCATGTGTCATTTTTTCTCTTTTTTTCCATCTTATTTTTTTGCTTAAATTTCCCTTTGGGCGTTTTTAATCTATTTGACTTTTATTCCTTTTTTTTCGAATGTCTCTGGAGAAAGGAACTTGAAATTAAGATTAACCATGTACAAAATCCAACTGATTGCCTCAATATGATGTTTACTCTAAGTTTTAATGGGTGACACCACATATTACTGAGACAAATCCTTTCTCTTTGGGGCTGAATGAAGGAAGGCTCAAAGAGGTTTTTAAGACATATGCATGCAAATATGTTACGTCTGAAAAAATTAATTTAATTCCTCCTTTTATGTCAAGCTTTAAGATTGTGTGAAAACTTTTTCCTTCACTTTTATTTTTCATCAATAGATTCAATGATACCATAAACATGATTTATTGTGCAATTTTGTTTATCCATCCCACGACATCCTTTAGAACTCGAGAAAATCCTGCAGACAACTTATGGTGTGTACTTCTCTTAGCAATAACAAAGCATCAAAGAAAATTTTATTTCATCACAAGATAATGCAGATACGATTCCAATGTTTTTTTTTTTCACAAAGTTCAATATTCCAAAAATATTACATTCCCCGGACTATGGAATCAGATTATGCATAAAATCTTTTAACTGTGTCAGAGTTGACCGGTAACGATATCACTTCTCCATCCATCCTTGTGAGAATTAGTGCTCCTCCAGAAAAAACTTTCTTCACAATATAGGGACCTTCATAGTTTGACATCTATTTACCGCGATAATCCTTTTGAACAGATATGATCTTTTTAACCACTAGATCTCCTCGAAACTTTCACGGACAAACCTTTTTGTCAAATGCCTTTTTCATTCTTCTTTGATATAACCATCCATGACATACGTCGTCTAATTTCTTCTCATCAATGAAACTGAGTTGATCATATATTGCTTGGACCCACTAAGATTCTTCAAACTTGGTCTTAGTTCGGTCAGCATTAAGCAATACATTTTGAATATCTTCAGGAATATCAACCTTTGTCGAAGATGGTTCACCAGTAAGAACTTGTAAGACTTGTGACTGGGTAGTAGAAGGAATCTTGTTAATTACTATATTTTCACCATGATCAACAGGTGGTACTTGAGTGAATTCAGGTTGAGCTTTAGCACTAGCAGCATTAACAACTTGTGGTATAGTTTCTTGCTCCACGCCTTTCTCATATGATGGTTCATAGTTCAGAGGTAAGCTGTACAGAGGAAACTCTTGGTTTGTTCGATTTCCTTGATTAAGATCTCGATTCTACGGTGTCCCTTGTTGAAAAATAGGAGGATGTGAAGACTAAGCTTCTTCATTCCTGATAGTAGCTTCACGTTTGTTGTTCAGGATTGTTAAAGCTTCTAGAATCTGACTCATCTGATCCTTTAGATCTTTAATATCACTTTTCATGGCTTTCATTGCTTCTTGTGTTTGCTCCTAATATTCTATCGATTGGCGCGAGTCCTATATGGATGTCGTGGAAATTTTGTCATTATTGCGTTTCAGTTGGATTTTATTTTAATGAATTAACTAAATGACACTACAAAAAATGAAAATAAATTATATGAAAATGAATGCATGTTGATATGTGTAACAAATGTTTAGATGTATGTTACAAGTCTAAATGCAGAATGCATGACAAAATGTACAACATATGTTAAGTCTAAAAGTTTAATGTATGTCTAAGATGCACGATGCAAGGTATGTCTAGATAATGAATGTATGTCTGGATATGATATGAATATCTAAACCTAATGTATGATTGTTTGTACAATGCATGTATATGAGTTGTGTATGCTACCATGAATGCATGAATAAAGATAAAAAGTGAATGTATGCCTATATGCACAATGCTTGATTACATGATATATGCAACATGACTTAAACTAAATGAAAAACCATGTAAATGCTTGTACCTAAAGAGGTACTTAATTCATGATATGTGTACGCAAATATGCTACATTAATTAATATGTATAAAAATAATGGTGAGGAGAAGAGGAACTTGAAAATCTCCCTTAGTGCCTTAATAAAAACTTCGACATTATAACACCTAGGGAAGTCTAAGATCTTTAAATGCATCCTCACAAAGGTGGGTTCTTTAATTCCTAGAGGTATAAAGGTCACCAGAGTTATGGCTCACTCTATCACATACCCATAGCTATTGGTAAATAGCTTTTATGGATATACAAATGAAACAAACAGACTCTAGCTGGGGTTCTGGCAAAAGCCAGAAAAGGAAGTACATCCTTGTGACATTGCTACACAACCCCTTCTGTTTCTAAGCTTTCTCAAAGCTTCAATGGAAGTTGAGCATGATGAAACCTTGAAGCATCGAATAAAAGAAGTGGATGAAACTCCTCATGATGCGGAAGCCATGGAAATGCAAGGAAGGAAGCGTGCAAGGAGGTTGATGGTTAAGTAGATAGTGAAAGCCTTGAAGGAGGTTAGGTGAACCTTCAAGAGAGAGCTTCTAGCTTCTAGTTTCTAACAATGATACCTTGTTCATCTAACTTGTTTTTGAACACCCACTTAGTACCAATGACATTCATCTGATCAATTATGAGAACAAGTGTCCAAACTTCATTCCTAGCAAACTGATTTAGTTCTTCATGCATAGCATCTATCCAGTTGTTGTCTTCCAGTGCATCAGCTACAGTCTTTGGTTCAATTTGTGAAACAAATGCTATATGTTCACATAATTGATTCAGTGTTCTTCTAGTTGAAGCTCCTTTATGCATTTGACCAATAATCTTGTCCAAAGACAAATTTCTGGGCATTCTCCATTCTCTTGGTAGTCCAGAATTAACTGCATCAGTACTGACTCTGGTTTCAATAGACTGATTTTCTGGTTCAGTTGATAGAATTTCTGGTGGTTTACTAATTTCTTCTGTCTTATTTTCCAGACCAGTATCAACTTGTTGAATGTTTGGAATTTCATCATCTGCACCTATCTTAGAATTTTCCTGCATATTCTAGTTAGTTTCATCAAATGCAATATGCATGGATTCCTCTACTAACATGGTTCTTTTATTATATGCTCTACATGAATGACCGTGAAATGAATTACCAAGGAAAGTACCCTCATCAGCTTTCGAATCAAATTTGCCTAAGTTATCCTTACCATTATTCAGAATAAAACACTTACAGCCAAACATTTTTAGATGAGATACATTAGGCTTTCTTCCTTTAAACAACTCATAGGGAGTTTTCTTCAATATTGGCCTAATCAGCACTCGATGCAGTACATAGCAGGTTGTGCTCACTACATCTGCCCAGAAATACTTTAGCAATTTAGTCTCCTTCAACATTGTTGTAGCAAGCTCCTCCAAGACAATTCTTCCATTCTACAACTCTATTCTGCTGTGGAGTTCTTGGTGCTGAGAAGTTGTGTTTAATTCCCAGTTTACTATAGAATCTGTCAAACTTTGCATTCTGAAATTTACCCCCATGGTCCAATTTAATGGAAGAAATACTGCAATCTTTCTCATTCTAAATAACTTTGACAAATCTTTTAAAAGCATGATAAGTTTCATCCTTGGTAGCAATGAAAAATGTCCAAGTAAACCTTGAATAGTCATCGACTATAACAAGACCATAGTAATTCCCTCCTAGGCTCATAGTTTTAGAGGGGTCGAATAAATCCATGTGAAGCAGCTCAAGTCGTCTTAAAGTAGAAATAACATTTAAGAGTTTGAAAGTGCTTTTTGCTTGTTTACCCTTTTGGCATGCTTCACACAATTTGTCCTTTCAAACTTGAGCTAAGGTAATCCAATTACTAGCTCTTTTGATGCAATCCTATTGAGATTATGCATATGAATATAAGCTAACCTTCTTTGCCACAACCAAGATTCATCATTCCTAGTGAGCAGGCAATTCATGCTAGATGTTATGCAAGAAACATTAAGCATATAAACATTATTTACCCTTTTACCTACTAAGACAATTTCACTGGATTTTCAATCTGCTATAAGGCAAAGATTAGGCTCAAAAGTGATCTTGTACCCCTTGTCACACAGTTGACTGATGTTGAGCAAGTTGTGCTTTAATCCATCCACTAAGAGTATATCTTTGATGATCACTTTGTCATTTCCTCCAATGTCACCAACTCCAAGAATCCTACCACGACCTGTTATCTCCATAGGTAACATAGCCAGCAGGTTTCAGTTTCAAATTAGTTAACTGGGAAGCATCATCAGTCATGTGTTTAGAGCATCCACTGTCCAGGTACCACAGTAATTTACTGGATGCCAAATAGACCTACGAAACAAATTAAGTTTGAGGCATTGGTACCCTGTTAAACTAGGGTCCAAAATTGTTAGTGGTGTTTTTAGGCACCCACCTAACTAGCCCCTTAGGCACATCAAATTTCCTAATTTTACAGTTCTTCACAGAGTGGCCTTTCCTCATAGAATAACAACAGGTTATGGGAAGTGAAATATGTTGTGCATTTGTTTTAAAAAAGCTATTGTACTTCTTTTGTTTTCCTTAAAAACCAGTTTGATAACCAATGCCAGCTTTTTCAAAAAAACGGTTTTGAGAACCCAAAATGGCATTGAGGATTGTAGTACCCATTGAAAGTTTAGAAGCAGTAGTAATTGATTAGTTTACTTTATTCTGCAGAGCTTCACAGTTTTCATAGTTAATTGGCTAACTGGAATCAAGACTACTGGAAGCTTTGTAAATCATTTCCAAGTGATCAAAATCAGTTTTCAGTTCCAAAATTTCATCTTCTAGTTGTTTGAATCTACCTTCCAGCCAATTGTTCAGACCTTTCAGTCTATTGTTAGATAAGGCTAGTCTGTTTGCTTCTTCATGGGTTTCATGAAAAACTTGAAGCAGTGAACTGTAATTTGCACTATTAAACGAAATGCTGGAGTTTTCACTAATAACCTCAGAATTCTTTCCAGCCATGAGGTACAGATTTGCTTGAATGTCTTCTTGTGAAGAGCTGCTGGATGAGGAAGCATTGTCTTCCCATGTAATATATGCCTTTCTTCCCTTTCCAGCTTTGTAATTCTTCTTTTCAAAAGTCTTTTCTTTGTTAACCAGATTTGGACAGTCTGTTTTCATATGTCCCTGTTTGCCACAACCAAAACAGGTTAGTTTATTTGAATTTGAATCAGATTTCCTATTATACCTCTTATTCTGCTGATTCTTTGTCCTGCCCTTCATTTTGATGAATTTCTAGAATTTCTTTGTCAGCAGAATGAGATTTTCAGTAACACTTTCTTCTTTTGAGTTGTCTTCACTGGTTTCAACTTCAGCAGCTTTTGATTTGAGTGTGAGGCTTCTAGTTTTCTTCTCAACAGTTTCCATTTCTTTCAACCTCGTCATTTCCAGTCCATGCTCTCTCAACATTCCAAAGAGTGCTACTGTAGTGAGAGTTGTCAAATCTCTGGGTTTGGAGATTGTTGTCAGTTTGGGCTACCAGCTTCTGTCCAAGCATTTGAGAATCTTTATATTCAGCTCTTCTTTGTCAAACTATTTTCCAAGCTCGATCAGGTGATTGACTATATGAGTTAATCTCTTTTGCACATCCGCAATTGATTCTCATTGTTGCATTATGAATAATTCATATTCCTGAATCAGCGCATGCTTTCTAGCCCATTTGACATCAGTAGTCCCTTCATGAGTAACCTCTAGTATATCCCACATCTCCTTTACAAAACTGCACTGTGATACCCTGAAGAACTCATCAAGATTCAAAGCAGAAGTGATTATATTCTTTGCAACACAGTCATACTGAATACACTTATTTTCAGCTTCAGTCAATTCATCAAATGGTTTTGCAACAGAAATACCATTCACAATAGAAACTAGAATGTATGGACCATTCACTATTGTATTCCAAATACCACGCTCAATAGATTCAATAAAAATCTTCATTCTCACTTTCCAAAATTGATAATTGACCCCAGAAAACATGGGTGGCCTGTGTATAGAGGCTCCCTCAGCAAAAGGCAACTTGTTCTTGGCCATGTATCAAAAAGCTTGACTAGGATTCAAGTCCTAACTCTGATTCCAATTGTAAAATAAGTTTTGGCCAAGTTCAAGAGGAAGGTTGAATTGAACTCTTTTAAATATTTTCGCAAATGTATTTTTCAATGTGAGGGATGAAAAATCTTTAAAGAAACTATTCAAGATGATATGAAGAGCAATCAGCAAAGGTTCAAAACAAATTCCAGAATAATAATAATCATACAGAATCAGTAAACTGAAGACATATTTTAGTTTTGGAAAACCAGTAGAGTGTTAAGCACGTTCTGGAAAAACAGAGTGTACAGTAAAATTAGTTCTTAGAAGATTAATTCAAGAAATCAAAGAATTAGATCAAATCCAAGTTTTTAATGAATTACTGATTAAAGAACCTTTTATGAAACAATACAAACTTTGTTTAATGTATGAAAACTGTTTTTAACCAATAATTGTGAAAACTTAACTTTTCTGGAAAAACTGATTGATGCACCGTTAGTGATTTAGAAAATAATTCAATTCCAGAATTAACACAAGAAAACTGTATAAAAGTGAGATATATGTTTTCATAAATACTTAGACTATTATCAGAATATCAAGCAAACAGTTCAGTTTTAATAGATTCTGAAAACTCAAGAAAATTAACAACTATAAAGAAGTGAGCAAGAAACAACAAGAACACACAGATTTATCTTGGTTCACCCTTCCTCAAGGGCTAAGTCCAGTCTCTTACTCCACACTAAGGATTTCCGCTATAAAAGATCAACCAGATCAGTTTACAGCAATTCAAACACTTGCAACCCATAAGAATACACTGCTCCCTGCAGCAAACCCTCTACTGAACCTACAACAGATCACAAAACTATACAAACTCCACTATATATTCCAGAAAACACCTTGTTGATCCCTTCAGGAAGTCAACAACTGTACAGACTCCACTATACACACAAAATTACTATGCCAGGTAACTAATAACAGAAAAGAATCCAATACAATGAAAGATATGTGTCGCACACAACAATACAAGCACTTTTATACAAAACAGATTACAAAAGTAATGAAGAAAAGGTATAGAAGGCTTAGTCTGATGATCAGATCAGTGATGAAACGTCGCAGTCAATTCAAAGCTTCAACAGTATTCATAAACAATTCTTGATGAAAGAGTTTGAATGATCTTGATCACTAGACAAGAAGGGCACTTTTCTCTCTTGAAAACTCAGAGCTCTTGATCAGAAAATGTTTAGAATGATTTCTCTCTTGTTTTCGTATCTGTTTAAAAAATGCGCCAACTATTTATAAACAACTGTCTTAAAATTCAATCGATTATTTTGTCAAATAGTCGATTGTTTTTATCGAGTTAGTTAAAAATAGTTATTCAAAACGCAGGTTCTGATTTTAATGAATTGTCAAATCCTTTATTAAATCATTAAAGACTTATGGAGCTTATCCTTGATTAAGATTGCATGCATCAGTGATTTGAACTCAAACTTGACACACAACACACAATCCTAAGTTCTAGACCGAGCTCTTCCAATCTTCGTGCAAACTCCATATAGTCCACATATGATCCCAAGGTCTTGAACTTCATCGCATGGTTGGCTTCATCAAATCTTCATAGCAGCTCACTCGTGCTAACATGTAATACTTATGGACCTATTCTGTGGATAGTGCCAACGGAGCTATGTCCGTGGATAATATCTACGAACCTATATTCATAGGTAATACCTAAAGACCTATATATGTGGATAATATCTACGGATCTATATTCGTAAATAATATTAAAATATTAATTATAATAATATTAATATAAATAATATTACTATTATTAATCATAATATTAGTAATATTACTATTAATAATATTTATTATCATTATTACTATTGATATTAATAATAATATGTAAACAATATTAATATTAATAACAATAATAATAAAAAAATAAATTTTTTAATAACATATTAAAATATTAATAATATTCTCATAATATTAATAAAACTAATAATAAACTTAATAATATTAATGTGAAATATAACAATAATAACTATAATATTGATATTATTAATTAAAACATAAGTAATATTAATAAAAATATAGTTTCCTGGATAATATTCTCATATGTTATGTTGAATTTACCTATGGTTACAAATCAATGGATAAATGACGTGTATGCAATGTTGAATTTACCTACAGATACAGATTTGTGGGTAATAATCCATAAGTAATGTTGAATTTACTTATAAATACAGTTCCATTGGTAGTAATCCGTGACTAATGCTGAATTTACTTACGAATACACATTTGTGGATAATAATTTGTGGATAAATTTCATTTTTCTTGTAGTGAATATCGTATTACTATTTAGCGAGAAAATGAGATTTTTCTTTATTAGAAAATAAATAAATTAATTTCATAATATGACTAACGTAAAATTATAATTATGAATGCAATTTAATAAAAATAAAAGGACTTATTAGTAAATATGGGAGGTTATTCATTTCATAAATATTTGGTGGTAACCAATTTGATGAACATTGGTAAAAGAAAGAAAAATTAAGATTTTGTCTTTGTAGTGAAAGTTCTCTACTGTTGACCATCAAGAAAAAGTGTGGGAATGACAAGTGATTGTAAGAGATAGATTAAGATAAGGAGATTAAAGAATTCATTTTTATTGGATCTCTCATGGATCAATATAAGTCTTTCTCGCTATCTTATTTTTTGTGAGAATCATAGATCTTCTAAGATCCTTATGAATGTGCGAAGTTTATTTTATGATTGAACTTACACGTGATATTAGAGCATGATTACTTGAATTTATGATTCTCAATGAATGATGTTTTCCCCAATTTTCATGAAGCCTAATTTTAAAATTATGAATTTGTGAATGGTAGAATTTTAGTAATTAAATTATACTAAAATTTTATGGATTGATCATATTCTTTTCCACTACATTATGAAATTGAAATCAAGTTGAAATCATCCATTCATGTTATTATCAATAATTGAGAATGTAAATCCAAATGAATAAGTTTCACTAGTATGTTGAATCATTTCATTAGGAGAACAAGAAAAGGTACGATTTACATGAAAATGATAAATTGAGAAGGGCTTTTGGACCTAAACATCTAAAAGAATTTAAATGATTTTTTGTGAATTTAACATTTGGTCTAACAGACATTAAAGAGAATTAATTTATGCATTAATAATTTATTTGAAATTATTCATAAAGATATTATGTGACTAAAATTAAGGCATTTTAGTCTTAATTGTGAGATTTTCCTATGCATTAAAGAGAACTAATTTGTGCATTAACTATTGATTTCAAATTAAATTCACAGAGATTATGTGACTTGAATTAAGGAATTTAGTCTCATTCTATGCTTACAGTATGTGCCTATATATATTTTGCTCACGAATTGTATTAATTTTTTGGACTAATTGTATAATAGATTTGTAATCACCAAAATGATCAATCTTTATTTTATTTAATTCCAAATTAATGATAATTTTTATTTCAATTTGGCATTAATTGTATGATAGATTTGTAATCATCAAAGTGATCAATCTTTATTTTATTTAATTCCAAATTAATGATAATTCTTATTTTAATTTGGCATTAATTATATAATAGATTTGTAGTCACTAAAGTGATCAAATTCTTATGTTTTGTTTAATTCCAAATTAATGATATTTTTTTATTTCAATTACATATAGAGTGGATGCTAAATTATAAATAATTGGTTTATGAGTTAATTGAAGTTCATTACTATAAGGCATTTATACATAACCCAAAGCTTGATTAATTGTTCTTGTAATTAATGGACATGATTGTTGCTAGTGAGTATGCACGATTAGTTTTATTTATATGTCTAAAGATAATAAGTATTTTTAATTCTTGCATATCTCTTACCGAATAATGTTAATATTATTGTTGATGATATGTTTTGTGTATTAATGTGTCACCTGAAGGAGCACATCAGTATGATAAAATTTTGTTTGTTGTTTAAATCTGTATTGTACATTTAATGTATGACTTAATGTATTAATGTTAGGCATGTATTGATTGTAGTGTTTGTTCCTGTATCTTTACATTCACAAGCCATGTTTGTTCCAGTTTTTAATGGGTTCAAATTCTCTAATTAGAGTGAATAAGTCTAATTTCACTTAGGAATGTTGAATCTTGATTTAGTTTTTCAAGATGAAAAACCTATTACTATTTAAAATTGTATAGTTTTCATTTGAATAGATTATTTTATTTAAACTAGTTGATATAATAATTATTAATCAAATTTAATTTTTATTTATATTCAGAAAATTAAGTTTCTTTTTTATTTCTCAACTTAAACTAATATTACATTGAGTTCATTCTTTTTTACATTTTTTTATTGTATGTAATTTTCACATAACATCATGTATTCAATTTATAATCTTAAGTATGATTTTTAATTTAAATTACATAAAAGCTTAAAAAGTAATCCAAAATATACTAAAAATAGTGCAATAGTTAATTTTTTTGATAAATTGAAAATAACTAATAAAAGGTAAAAATAAATTAAGAATAACGAAAAAAAGGTATTAAAATATAAGAAATAACTATGGAAAAACACTAGTACAAAAAGAATCTTTAAAGTCGGTTCAAAGAGCCCTTACGATGTCAGTTAACCAACCGACGTTATATTAGGCGACGTTGAAAGTATTCACATACAACGTCGATTTTACCACCGACGTTAAAGAGTTAAATATGAAGACGGTTAAGATCAGGAGCCGACGTCATATTCCAACTTCAAGAGTGTGGGGTTGTGTTTTGGGATGGGGTTGTGGGACAAATACAACAGTGGTTATAGCATTAACCGCCATTGTAGATGCTATACAACGGCGGTTATGCCCAGAACTGCCGTGGTATAGGGCCTGAAAATTGGGTTTTGGCCTATTATACCACGGCAGTTCTGGCCATAACCGCCGTTGTATAGCATATACAATGACGGTTAATGTTATAACTGTCGTTGTATTTGTGAATCTTTTCTAAAATGAAAATTGAATTATGAATAAACCATAACCCTGCAAATGAAATTTACATTATATATTCCCAGCCAGAATTGTTCAATTCAATATATGAGATAGAATTCGAGTTCAATACATATATATTTACATTTATATACATTGTAATGTTGTACATAAAGCTAATTACACAAATAAGTTATAGATATCTACAACAAACTACTTCTATATTGGAGAAAATACCTTGCCCAATCTTTTTGAAGTTCTTGTATTGTTTGGCTATCTAGTGGGTTTTTATGTGGAAAAGCCTAAAACAAATATAGAAACTTGAGTTAGTCTTGAAAATCAATTCAAATATGAACAAACTTATGACATTTTGCTACCTCTTCAATAATCATTGTCTTTAGCAAGTATTATTGTTTTCATACCGTGCATGATGTAGTATCCACATTCTCATCCTCCTTGTTGCTTACTGCACTTTCAGTAGAGTTTAATCATCAAATAATTGAATACTAAAATGGAGAAATAATAGAAATTAATTTTAAGAATTACATACCTGAGGATATATCGAATGGACGTTTTGGGAGGACGATGTGGATCTTCCTCCAAGTATATTACCCACAGTCAACGCACTAAAATCCAATAATTATATTTAATAAATTACATATTATACAAAAAAATAGTTATATATTATTAAAAGTTAATTAAATTATACTTTTGTATTATTTGTTTCATATATGAACTTGGCTTGTTATGCAGGGAACAAAACCAAACAATTGTTTTGTCCATGGGACACACAAGCATCAGTTGCCAATGAGACCTAAAACAAAAAAAGAGGAGTAAAATCATATTATCAACATTTAAGATGAAAATATAAAGATTTGAAACTTACCCATGGATAATAGGGGCAAAGTAAATTCTCTTTCCGGATTTGGAAATCCATCTTTGAATATAATTTTGAATGTCAGTCCTTTTATTGCCACTTCTTTGTATATGTTGTGGCTCAAGGAATCCATAAGTTTCTTATTCTCCTTTACTATTAACTAAATAATTTATGTACCTGCATTGTTAAAATCAATATTAGTAATATTAGTTAATGAAATTAGTCAAATTTTATAACTTTAAGAGAGATATACTTACATCATCCAAAACTGAATAAATTCAATATTTAACATTTGGTTCCCTTGAATTACATCATCAGCATTGTCCACCCTAAAGACGGATGCATCCCATTCAATTTCAAGGGGACTATTAAAGTACTCATGGCAGATCTTAGTCAATTCCTGAAGTGGATTGACTTCTGACTCATCTGGTGAAGACATAGGACTATCATCTGGTGATGGTGATTTATGTTTCTTCTGACAGTCATGTAACACATAAACAAAAGGTATTAATTCAAATAGCACTAAGTGTGAATTTAAATAACTTTAAGAGAAATCATCACAATATACCTGAGGCCTTTTAGAAATGGGTTGTAGGAGACGTGTAGGCCACGCAATAAAGGTACCAGGTGCCTCTCTCACAAATCTAACCTCTGATGGGGTACAGGCACCTCGACATCTACTTGTCTAACCTTTTCGACGACTACTCTAGAAAATTCATCTCTAAGTGACACGGTATGGAGCGTCGAAGACATGGCAAACACTCTCCCAATGGCCACTAATTGAGGAGGATCTCCAGCAAATAATCTACACTGATATGACGTGTCAGTGAATGTGTCTTCCTCGTTGTCCTCAGCAGCATAACTCCCCTTTGTGCTAGCTTTGCCACGTGTAGGTAGTACTACACCTTCATGAATAGGAGTGTGCTGCTGTGAGATCCCCATGGATTCCAACCTCTCATCAAATTCTCTTCTTAACTCTTCTTTTAATTTATCTCGTAACTTTTCTTCAATTTGAGACATCAATTCATCTTTAAGACGAGATATCTCCTGCATTATATTTATATTTTGAGAAGAGCTCGAACGGGAAGCAGAACCAAAATATTGTCTAATCACCACACCATATCCAGCAGCCCGCACACGACCAGGGTGTTCATCTGTCCCAAGAGTAGTAGTCAATATATCTTGTCGACCTTGAATCAAAAAACTGCCTTGGGAACTCTGCTCCACCAGAGAATCCTGTAAATAATAATTTAATATGTCAACATTGTATAATAATAAGATATTAGATATGATCATTAAATTATTATTAACTTACAATCTGTTGGGCAACCTCAAGTGCCTCTTGAGATGTCATATACCCTCCAGGCTTAGTCCTAGCCATCTTCCATTTCTCATAGCGACTAGGAGGGGATCTAGGAGATATGACATCATCTGAAGATGATGCTTCTTGCCTTTTTTTTTTTTTAATTTCTCTTCCATCATCCTCCTTTCTAATAAATCATAACCCTCACGAGACATTCGGTGGGGGTTAACATTCCGCTTTTGAATGTCTCGGGCTTTCTTTCTCTTATCCTACACAATAAAAAAACTTTGTTGCAAAGTCATATTATTTATTGAAATTATGATAGAAAACACAAACCTGCCAAGACTCATCCTCTCTAGACTGAACAAATTGTCTCTAAGTGTCTTCATCAAGAGAATATTTCTCACAAGGGGACTTTCCCTTGTATTTTCCAAACACATACCAACTTGTCAAGCTGTTCTTGAAATTTCTCCATTTAATACCAATGTTGGACATAATTTTCTTTCTAACTAGTGAAGAAGTTTCAAACTTTATGTTTGTCTACAAAATAAAATAAACAAGTCATTAAATTAATATCAAATAATACTTACAATAAGCTTTAAGAGTGAATGACTTATAGTAAGATCTTGCCAGATCATATTTTTCTCCACTTCAGTCACATCATCCCAGGTGGGAAGCAAAATAGAGACCTTGGTACGTGCCCAGACGCCCAAATAGCTAGAAAACAAGAAACGGTTAGGGCCTGAAGGCCTACCATCCTTAGGGTCAACTTGAACTGCAGCCTTTGAACCACCAACTCGAGTAGCAATAAGCTTTCTCAAGCGTGTAGATTCTGTACTCCTTCTTGATGAATTATCCATGACCTACAAAAAAGAAAAGCAATCTTAAGATTAAAACTCACCAAAATAAATATAATGAAGGTTACCAATGTTCAAACTAAAATAAAAACAACAACTAATTAAAGATTACATGTTCATTCTGGCAGTGTTACAATGTTTTCCCATATTCCTTCATTGTGATCACTCCGTGTAGCGTGTACTTCATCAATATCATTCTCATCATTGATAGGAGGTAAGTGTCTTGAAATTGAGATGTCAACATGTTTAACGTGTACATATTTATTTATAATATATATATATATATATATAATGATTATTTTAAGAATTCTACAACGTTTAAAAAATGTGATCGATCTAATTTTGTTACAATTATTTGTTAAAAACTAAATATATATGCGGGTTTGCCTTTTATTACTTAAATCAAGAAATGACAACGACTTGCGCATTGTATGATGGCAAAAGATAAATCAAACTATCAATAAATATATAATAGCGACTTGAGTTAGACTTTTCAAAATATAAACTAGATCAAACTTTTATGTTCATCATTTTAAAAACTTTTTACATCTTAAAAAAACTCAAATATATAACATATTTTTTTATTATTTGCGGTTGTTATCATTCAATTTATTATAATTTGTTAAAATGTTTCATTTATTTACTAAAATATATTAAGTATATTATTATTAATCTCATTCAATAAAGGCTTATAAATTTCTCAGGTTTTATTATAAACTGTGTTAGTTAAACATTAAAAATATGTTTATCTTATACAAGTATTATATTTATTCATACATACACTAGTAGAAAAAAGACATTTAATCGCGGTTATATAAGGCTTACAAGCGCGGTTCTGGAACCGCGATAGATTCAACCGCGATAAAAAGTACTGAAGATACAATCGCGGTTATACAACCACGATAGAAAGTATAACATACCACTGCGGTTCTCTAACAACCGCGTTAAGAAATGCTCATATTACACGTACGAGCGCCTTGCAGAGAAAACCGCGCTGGTATAGCACATACAATGGCGGTTGTTTGTTAACAACCGCCCTTATATGTGTTATACCAGCGCGGTTTTCTCTGCAACCGCGCTCGTATGTGCAATTTTTTTTTAAAAATGGCAGCAGCTATTCGCTGTTGTCTACCAAAACCAACAGTTACAGAAACCCAACAAAGCTTCTTGTTGTGAGAAATTTAAATAGGCGTTATTATCAAATTTAAATCTCCAATCTCTCGAACAATACAAAAGGAGAAGCAAATGTTCGAAAAATACAGAGTGTACACATACACCAACGAACCAATTGGACGAAAACGAAAAAAATGTCGGTAGAAAACATAGAGTGGGTACAGATCGGTAAATCGGTGAAGCAATAGAGAAGAAACGCAAATAATAGACACAAACGACAAAACGTGGTTGAGATGTAGAGGAAAAGCAAAGAGCGAAAACAGATCACGATTGAGCGAACGAGTGTAAAAAAAATGTAGAGATTAAGGTTTAGAAATGAGACCTGAATGTTGTGTTCGATGCACTCTCTCATTGTGGCGAACGAAGAAGGAAGATCGAAAAGGACGAAGAGAGGGAAAGGGTTTCAAAGATGAGTGTTTATTAAGAAGTTTCTCTCGTTCTTTGATTTGTGTTG
>Ga0099825_1002397_pt1 | contig 24896 bp, 9 predicted proteins | sample SiratroredBW_FD_76838 | JGI IMG/M metagenome (GOLD analysis project Ga0099825, IMG submission 76838) | Root nodule microbial communities of legume samples collected from California, USA - Siratro red BW | ecosystem: Host-associated > Plants > Roots > Nodule | place: USA: California | collected... | reverse complement strand
TGAACATTATAAGACATGGTCACCATTTTTCTTTCTATGTATTATCTTCTCCAACTTTAAGAGTTTTAAATGTTATAAGATTATATGGCCATTATCATTATTCTCTCATCATGTGTTATTTCTAACTTTAATAGTTACCAATATTATAGGATGTGGTGGTAAAAACATTTCATATTGTATTTTTTTTTATTTTGTACAGTGTTATTGTGATAAATAACTACCTGTATGAAATCAATTTAATTGAGTAATAATATGATATATTTTTTTAAGTTTATTAAAGACATACATATGTTTTTGCACAACATTTCTTTTAATCTTCCAATTAAACATTTTTATTTGTCATTTTTTAATATTTGTATTTGCAAAATACTATGGTTAGTGTAATAATCTTAATGCAAACCAAAATTCTTTTATTAGAATCAAATTTGTTGCGCTAACTTGTGACATACTTTTTTATTGTGTCAATTAACGCATGATGTTATTAGAAAATAAAGTATAATTGTTGTCATTAAAGGTTGAATAAAAGTTCTAATTCTTAGTATCTTTTTTATAAACCCTAAAGTCGAATTACATTGTTACAAAAACTTGAGTTCTCAAAAAATATTATAAGAGTATATTTAACATAATCATAACTTTTGTAAGTAATAACATCCAAAATAATATTTTATTAGTCATTTAAAGCAAATAGATAAACATTTAATTAAAACATCTATAAGGTAATAAAATTGTTTTCATAATTAAAAATAGTTAAATTTGTCAAAAAAATTACGAGTTATGATTATGAATTATTTCTTTGTGTTTTTCCATAAAATAATAATCAAAATCTATGGTTTTCCTATTACAAAATTTAAATTAAAAATTTCATAATTTATACAATTTTTTATCACAAAGTTTTTAACTCAATTTATGAATAAAAAGAACCCTATTTTAATAGTGTTTAAATATAGCAATTCACTAACTAAAAGATTTATTAAATAATATTTTCATATTTTATTTCAGTACTATTTTCTTACCTTTTGTAATATCAATTATTTTATTTTACACTTTATATATATTTTTAAATTGTGCGAAAGAAATTAATTATTTTAGTTTCTAATCTTTTTTATTTTTTCGGTGTTTTGAATTTTAAATTTTACATTTTATTAACTTTTGCCATACTTCTTTCTATTTTTCTGAACTAAGTAATTGAAAGTCTTTAACATCAATAGATTTAAGCACCATTACTTTTTCTCTGTCTCATTTCTAACTCCAAGAACCTTTAATGTCATAGCATATGGTGGTCACCATTATTTTCTCCAGCTTTAACAGTAATCAATATCAGAATATCTGATGGTCACCATTATTTTTCTTATTGTATATCTTGACTAGTTAAAAGTTTTAAGAAAGAAATTTAGTTACTATTTTTCTGTGTATTTTTTCCCTAGTTGAAAGTTTTAAGAAAGAGATAGATGTGATTATCACTTTTTTCTCTTAGTCATAACCAGTTAACATTTTTAAAAAGAAGGTATAGGTACCATTTTTCTGTCTGTGTATCCTGATTACTTGAAAGTTTTAAGAAGAAAATGTAATCACAATTTTTTTGTGTATGTGTCTTGACTAGTTGAAAGTTTTAAGGAGATGTGGTCACCATTTTTTTTTTTTTATGTCCTGACTAGTTGAAAGTTTTAAGGAGATGTGGTCACCATTTTTCTGTCTGTAAGCTCTTACTAGTTGAAAGTTTTAAGAAAGAGATGTGGTCACCATTTTTCTGTTTGTGTATCCTAATTACTTGAAAGTTTTAAGAAGATGTGGTCACAATTTTTCTGTGTATGTGTCCTGACTAGTTGAAAGTTTTAAAAAAGAGATGTGGTCACCATTTTTCTCTGTGTGTGTCCTGATTAGTTGAAAGTTTTAAGGAGATGTGGTCACCATTTTTCTGTGTGTGTGTCCAGACTAGTTGAAAGTTTTGTGGAGATGTGGTCACCATTTTTCTGTGTGTGTCCTTACTAGTTGAAAGTTTTAAGAAAGAGATGTGGTCACCATTTTTCTGTTTGTGTATCCTGACTACTTGAAAGTTTTAAGAAGGAAATGTGGTCACAATTTTCTTGTATATGTATCCTGACTAGTTGAAAGTTTTAAGGAGATGTGGTCACCATTTTTCTGTATGTTTGAAAATTAAAATTCTAAAAAGAAGATGTGGTCACCATTTTTTTGGTTGTAGGTCCTAACTAATTGAAAGTTTTAGAAAGAAAATATGGTTATAATCTTTTCTGATTGTGTGTCATCCTTAACTCTAATAGTCTTAAAAATTATAGGGTACATGGTTATTATTATTTTCTGTATGTGTCATTACCAATTTCAATACACTGTTTCATCTTTTCCTTTCATAATAACTTAGATCTCAAGTCTGATCCCTACTCTTTCCTTCCTACCTTATTTCTATTTCATTCTCAATTTATCAATTCTAGAGTTAAGTTATCTCTCTGAATCAAGTTTTCTCTTAAATTGTCTTATCACTAATTCAATTCCATCTAATTTTAGTATTAATGTTTTTTTTTTCAATTCATTAACTTAGTCTTGAATTTTGCATTGCACAATTCTATTTTTGAAAATTTATTAAGGACTTACATATCTTTCAGACATTTCTTTTAGTCTTCTAACTAGACATTTTTATTTCTTAAAATTTATACTTTTATGAAATATTATTTTTAATACAGTAACTTTATCACAAACCAAAATTCTTTTATAGAGATTTAATTTTTCTTTCTATAGTTTGTCACATACTTTTTCATTGTCTAGTGGAAATGTGGTCAAATAGTAAAGTGTGATGGTTAGCAACAAATGTTAAATAGATTTACTTAAAGTGAATTCTTATTATTGACAACTTTGTTCCAGAGATAAATTAATAACATTAACTATTATTTTTAAATATATTTTTGTTTTTTTTAATCAAATTGCTAGAAAAATATTAAGTTTATACAAGTATTATATGGACATGTTTAACATTATTTTTTTCTATATATTATTTTATTAGTCACCTCAATAAAAATTATAAAAATTTAATAAAAATAATTAAAAGTTAAAACTTCAAATATAGAAAAGAAAAGAAAATCTTTTAGTGATATTAAAATAGTAAAATATATGCGCAAAATATCATAGATTATGTTGAATATATGCTGTACCTTGGTTTTCTTAAATTTTTGTTAAAAAATTATTTTTTTAGTGCACAATAAATTTTGTTAAAAAATTATGAATCATGATCATTGAATTATTATTTTTATTTTCTCATAACATAGTAAATAATATTAGAATTAAGATCAGTAGATGGAAATTGCTTAATATAAACTTTAGTGCAAATAAGATTGGTTCTTATTAGAAAGGAAGCATCCACAATGTCCGCCATAAGTAGTTATGTTTTTAGAAAAATGAATAAAAATTGACCATTCCCAAAAATAAAATAAAATAATCCATATATTACCTCTTAATTTTGTATGAAAAATAGTTTTAAAAAGTACTTTTTAACAATAATTTTATAAATTAATTAATTTTATTTAGATTTGAATTTGGAAAGAATGTTTTATATCTTCATTTCCCTCTGTTTTCTTTTATGTTTTTTTTTAACCATGTGGGACTAATTTTAATTAACCAATTTTAGTAGTATTTTTATTATGAGATTAATATGTAGATGTTTATTGACATCAACGGTTTACCCTCTCCTTATTAATGAATATTTGTTTGTCAAATATTTTATTTACTTTTATTTTTAGTCACTATTTATGTTTTTTTATAATTATTTTATAGTTAATAAAATTATTAAGATAATGATTTAATTTTTCTTAACTATTATGATTAAGACCACATAAAATCAAATAATAAACCTTTATTAATTTTTCACATATTAATTGATAGTTCTTTTAGAGTTTATTGAAGTAGTTGTCCCATGTGTAAAAAAAACTTTCATGGAGCAAAGATCAAGATAAATAAAAGTATATTGTCATATTTATCACAACTAAGTTAAAATAGAATTTTGAATGAGTTAAGTCTTAAGTTAAAAAAATAGGGTTACTATTAAATTTTTACCACTGGTAAACTTTGTTATTTTTTATTTAATACATTGAGAAAAAAAAATGTGATAAGGACATTGAGAAAAAATGCACAAAAATACACAATTAATTTTAAAGTTTTTATTCTTTATTAATGATTATATATTAAAAAGTGGTTCTTCAATAATTTGTTATGTTATTAATATTATTAAACTTAACTAACTCAAAAGTTTGAGAGTAAGATGTACAAAATTTAAAACCCAAAAAATTAAAAAAAAATTATTATAAGATCCAAAGAAATAATATCATAATTTAAAAAATGTTTATTGAACTGAAAATAATCAGTTTATTTAATATTTGAACTTAAATATGTTGTTAGTCTTTTAAATTGTGATATTATTTCTTTTAATCTTATAATAAATTTTTTTAATTTTGTTTGATCTTACTTTTTAAATTTTGGAGTTCGTCAAGTTTAAAAAATTTAATAATGTAATAAATTACAGTATATTTAGCATTTATGAAATGAAAATGAGTAGTGATATGTTAAAAATATATTATTAAAGACTTAAATACTTTGTGGTTTTAATTCTTTAATTGAACATATTTACTTGTCATTTTTCAATATCTTTATTTGTTTGTGAAATGTTATTTTTGGTATAAATATTTTAATAGAAATTATAATTCTTTTAATAAAATCTTTTTGTGTTAACTATGATATATATTTTTTTATTGTGTTAATTAACATCGTCATGGATGTCATTAGAAAATGTGTTGGGAAAATTTTAGAAGGAAAATCTTGGAGAGACAAATAAGAAATTAACCAAACTATATAAGAGAATGATACTATTTTCAACCAAAAATATTAAGACATTGAGTTTGCGAATCTTTTTTCTATCCAATGTGAGACTTAGACTTACACTTAAATACCTAATAGAATGAGATATCATTGTTATTTATAAATATTCATTCCATTTAAATTACTTATAATAAGTAGTAGTTGTTGTGCAACTTTATACCAAAAGGTAAACAAATAATATCACTAGATTTTTAGTTATCCTTTTTATTCTTGAAATTACATTGTAACAAAATGGTGGATTTTCATAAATATTTTAAGATCATGTTTAATATAATCATCATTTTGTAAGTAACATTTAAAATAATATTTCATTAATTATTTAAAAAATAGATTAACGTTTAATAAAATAACTAAAAAATAATAAATTTATTTTCATAATAAAAATAGTTAAATATATGCTTTGAAAATGTCATTAATTATGTGTCCAACATAGTTGTAGCTTCTTTTGAATTTTATTGAAAAAAAAATATCTCAGTCATGATTATGAATTTTTTTTGTGTTTGTTCATAACATAACAAATAAAAATTATTAGTCCTCTAATTAAACATTCTCATTTATCATTTCTCAATATAAATTATTTATATAAGTGAAATGTTATATTTAGTATAATAATCGTAATACAAACAATTTTTTTTATACAAAAAAATCTTTTGATTAGAATAAAATATTGCTATTATAACTTATGGTAATTATATCAATTATGGGAGATGTAGCTAGAAAGTAGAATATCATTATTATCAATAAATATCAAATTAACCTTCTTTAACAATCTTATAATGAATTATGTTTATTGGACAAAATATGGAATCTTAATTATTTTTTTATTTTAAAAATATCAAATTATTAGAAATATTTTAAAAGCATCTTTAACATAATCATGGTTTTTACACATAACATCTAAAATACTGATTTATTAGTAAGAAAATAGATAACAATTTAATAAATAATTTTATTAGTCATTAAAAATGAATAAACATTTAATAAAAATAATTAAAAGTAACAAACTTTTTTTTTTCTAATCAAAATACTTAAAATACCATGAATTATGCCAGTGCTAGATTCATATCTTTTAAATTTTGTTAAAAGAATAAGAATTATGATTATGAATTATTGTTTTTCTTTGTTGATAACATCATAAATGATATTAGAATTAAAATTAGATAGAAATTGCTCAACATAGAATTTAGAAGTTCCTTTATATTTGTGAATCGGATTGGTTCCCATCGGAGAGGAAGCATCTGCCATGCCAACCACGAGTCGTTATTTTTTGGGAAAATGAATCAAAATTGACCATTCGACAAAACAATTATCCATATGTTTCCTTCTAGTTTCTTATGAAAAATAATCTTGAAGATATTTGTAATTATAATTTAAAAAATCTAAAAGTTTTAGATATTTTTTAATTGGTTATAAATTAATTAATTTTATTTATATTTGAACTCAGGAGAAATGTCTATATTTTCATTCCATTTTGTTTAGTAGTATTTTGTTTTATATGAGATTAACATTTAAGTGTTTATTGACATCAATGCCGGAATATTTGTTATTAAATATTTTTTACGTTTATTTTTGAATCATTATTTATGTTTTTTATAATTATTTTTTTGGCTAATAAAACTAAGAAAATTATTTACACTTTATCAAATTCATAATTAAGACAATAATTTAATTTTTCTTAATTATTATGATTAAGACCAGTCAAATAAATTCAAATTTATTTTATAACTAATTTTTTTTTTAAACAATAACTAGTTTAATTTTAAAAGACCAAATTATTGTCCTAGTTGTTAAGAACATACATAGTCCTATGTTATTAAATAATAAATTATCAAAACTGGTAAAATTATTTATTTGATATAATTATTTTTAGATTTGTATTTATGATAATTTTTTAATTAAGGGTAGCGTAAAATTTTTATAGATATAATATAGGCATGTTTATGTTGATATTTTAAAAGTTTAAATTGATTGAGCTTAGCAATTAACAGAATAATTTGTGTAAATAATTGACAATAAAAAATGATAGTAACACATTATTTCCTAATTTTTATAATACTTCCTACTAGTAACTGAAATTCATTATAATTACATAATTTTGTATAACTCAATTATTATTACACCACATAATTTTGTGAAACTCTTTTTTAGGAGTTTCATTCAGCTTTATAATTTTTTTAAAATTATAATTAATAAAAATTTGTGTCATACTAATTTTTCAAAAACAAAGTTACTAAAAATATTTTATATTGTTAATGCATTTAGTTAAAAAATATAAAATAAGTTTAATTATGCATTAATGTAAAATAAGTTTAATTATATATTTTGACATTCAACTATTATTATTTTGTAAATTTAACATCAATTCTTTTATATTATACTATAATAATATTTATGTTTTTTATCGACATATTATATTAACTATAAAGAATGATTTGAAAACAAAAATGAAACAACAGTTTTTTTTATTCAAAGAAACAAAACAAAATGTTGCTGTTTTCTATTTTTTTTTACTTGTTAACATATTGATAAAATGTGTGAGGAAGATGTTGGATAAAGTAATGACAATTATAAATATATATATATATATATAATATTATTACAAGAAAATGAAAATTTACTGAGAAAAAAAATATTTTAATTAATTATATTATTTAATCTTCTCCCAAATGAATCCCAAATAGAATGGGTACAAAAGGAAGAGAACCACATTGCATTGCCATTTGCTACAGAGCATAGAAAACCCTCTCTCTCTCTCTCTCTCTCTCTGTCTCTCTCTCTCACTCCTCCAACCATTCTGAATGTGAGCAAGGTAATTCAACTCTTCATCTTCCCTTCTCCTCTTTCTTTCCCACAAAAACAAACTAAAATTGCAAGCATTTATTTTTCAAATTATTTTTTCTGAGAAAAATTCAGGCCAAACAAACCTGTTTTCTGTCGGATTCGAAGGTTGTTGCTGCGATTCTGGATGTAGTTCCGTTTAAGAATTTGTTGCTCAAGGCCGTGTTTGGTGACCCGTAATGTGTTTTGTTTCTTCTGTTTGGTTTTTTGTGCAGTTGTTGTTGAAGGGTATAGTGAAGAGTGGTGTGTTCTGTTCTTCTTGAAAGTGCAAAATGAATGATGGTAGACAACTGGGGTTGCATTATGTAGACGCAGGGTTTCCTTATGCTGTGAATGAAAACTTCGTGGATTTTTTCCAAGGATTCACTCATGTGCCTGTCAATTATGCCTTTGCTGGCTCAATGCCTGATCAGGTTTTTCTTTCTCCTTGCTTTTTTGTATGGTTTAAATTTTGGGTAAAATATCACATACTTTCTGTGGGTGAACTTTGTGGTTTCTTCACGATCTTTGACATTGTAGGAATTTGTGGTTAAATGTGGCTCCAATTGGTCGCAATACAGTCAGAGTCCCCCAAAACTTGACCTTGTGGCTGGAATTGTGGTCACTGACTGTTTTTTTAAGCCATGCATTGTGTTAAACTCTTGGGATTAAGAATGTAATAAGTTTTTATAGGGACCAAAATCGAATTTCAAGGTATTTTGGAGGACCATAAACATGTGATACCCTTTATTCTTATTTTTGTGTTGTTTCAGTGTTGGTGGCAATGATTTAGAATATTGCTATGCATCGATTGCAAATGTGGGTTGTTTTGAGTGTTTATTGAGTTTTATTCTAAATTGAATTTTACTTACTGGAAAACATGGGAGTAAAAGCAGAAATTTCAGTTGTTTTTCTGTTATCATTACTGCTGCTACTTACAGTTAGGTACTTAATAGAATTCACTATGTTTGACATGAAGTCATGGAAATTTTATCTATTTTTTAAATAATGGGAGTTGGATGGTCAATGATAGGTACTTTTCTTCTTGTTGAATTGCAAAGAGGATAGGTAATGCTGCATTATCAAGTACCTGTGTCATGTACATGTGTGTCTCCCTTTTGACCCATTTAAATACTAAATTTTGAGGTGTTGTCATCTGTGAATGTTTTGAACTTGAGCCGAAAATATTCCTTTTTTTTTTGTTTTATTAACTCATAGTTTACTAAGATTCTGTTTTGGTTTGTAACCTTGACTTATTTAATCTTATATTCTGTCCAGGAAAGTGTCTACTGGTCAATGAACATGAATCCTTATAAGTTTGGATTGTCTGGCCCTGGTAGTACATCTTACTATAGTTCTTATGAGGTAAATGGTCATTTGCCGAGAATGGAGATTGAGAGGGCTGAGTGGGAATACCCTTCGACAATTACTGCTGTGGAACCGGCTACAACAGATTCTCCGCCTAGAAGAGATGGAGTCACCAGCATGCAGACCATCCCTGAAGAATGTTAGTTAAAATTTTATTTTCTTTTACTGTAAGCAAGGGCCTGTGGCCAAGTTGTTGGTTTCTGCAAATTGGTTGTTGTGTTTTATCACTTTTAGGTTCCATGCTATCTGGAGGGGAGGGGGGTTGCAGAGGATGGTGGGGTTGTCGGGTTGGATGAAACTCATTATTGGAATTACTGTTTTAAATTGCAACTATTCAGAAAAAAAAACCTTGAAAATTTTATGGTAGCATCTTTGTTATTTGGATTTCTTTTGCAAACAGTTTTAATCATGCTAACCTTTTGAGTGAAGCTTCTTATTTTTTCTCCTCTCTTCTGAGTTAAATCGAAACTATTTTTTATTATTTAGGAAATCTATGTGAATCATAGAATGGTATATTAACTCTTAGATTTCTTTTGCAGGTAGTCCAAATCATCTTGAGTCCAATAGTAGTAGCCAGGTAGGAAGCTTTCTTATTAACCCAGCCACAATTTTAGACCTTACCTATTTGAATTTTGGTTTAATATTCAATCATTTGTCCTGGTAGGAACACTGGGTCCCCTATGCTTGAAATTTGGGAGACATTATTTCAATGATAGTTTGGTGTACATGGCACACTTTAATGATAAATTGTAATCTAGCTACTGCACACTTTTTTTGGATACTTTAACACTTTTATCAGTTAATGTTGATCAAAGTGAATATTACTCAATTTAACTTGGGCCCCTTGGCAAAAATAGTCCATGATTTCAGTTTTTGCAATTAATTTATTTAAACTTTCAACATGTGACAGATAATCTCTGTAGTTTTAACTTTGGCAAATAGTATGCCTATACTTTCAATGTGTGACAAACAACAATAACCTTATTTCAGTAGGATGGATTACACTATGTCATTGGGCTCTCAATGTGACAGACAACCCCTCTAATTTTTATTTTAGCAAATAGTTTGCCTAAACTTTAACTTTGTGGCTAGTAATCCTTGTGGGTTTAATTTTGGGAATTAAGAAGGGCTTATTTATCATAAAGTTGAAAGCTTTATGGGGTCATTGACCAACCAAAGTTGTCAACACTGCTATTTGCACAACAGTCACAGTTAAACAGGGTGATTTGCAATTTAACCATAAATTTTTACCACACTTATGTTTGTTAAACTATGTCTTTTCAGCTTATTAGGCTAGGTTTTCGGGAATGTCAGAGTTATATCTTTATAATGCAATTGCTAGCCATTCTGTTATATCTGATACAAAACTGAGGCCAACAGTGGCAAATATGGCAGAACAGAATATGGAAATGAGATCCATATTATTAGAATGCTGAAAATTACAGTAGCACCAGCACATTACTGCCCTAGAACATAGCTCCTGCAAGAACTAGACCTCTCCATAACAAACTAAATGATTCCAAGATACACCAAATCTCCTGCCCATCAGCTAATTGCCAACCTTTTCCCAAGTCAGTAACTAAATCTCCCTTCCCCTTTTTTCTCTCTCTGCCAGTTCCCTACGCACCCATTTTCCTTCATCTAAATTTCCATACCCTAGGCCAATGAGACAAGATGAACATTTCTGCCCATTGTGTCCATGATTTCTTTTGGCTCCTAACATCATTTACTAAACAGGCAAAACGATATTTTTGTAGATTTTTCCAAACAGAATAGAATCTCATGCTTAATGCAAAGCAATGCTTGAATTTGCTTCAGATGTCGTATCATGTGCATATCCAATGCCGTGGTACTTTGGGTACTTATGTGATACTTATGTACAGATGATACTCAAGGAGGGAATGATGTTGGGATAATTGTGACTCATTATTTGGTACCTCATGCTGGAGCTCATTATTTGTGTCAGAATTCAATCCATAAAGATGTTACATGAATCCTCTAAATTGATTTCATGTGCTACCTTGCATAATTGTTTTCTCATAAACTTGATCAGACTTGGAGGTATATTTTTTAAAAGAAGACTTGAAAAAACTTGAGTCGAGATCTCTCTGCATTTCAATTGCGTAATGTCCAAAAGTAGTTAACCCTTCTGTATTTTGTTTCCAACTTGTAACTTGATAATCAGAAGCAGCATAAACATTTATCCTCTGAAGCCTATAATCCTTGGTGTTGCATTGGTGCAGGTCATATGGCAAGATAACATCGATCCTGATAATATGACTTATGAGGTGTGACACACTAAATGTTTTACGTGTAAATGCTGATGTATTCATGTAGTTTCTTACTTTTAGAATATTGTTTTACTTCTTTTAAATCATTGATTATTATATTAGTTATGTTTACTAAACATCATATTCGATTAATTCATGCTGGGTGAATTTAAAAATTTTAAGAGATTAACTAATCAGACGGATAAGCATCCAAAGTAAACATATTTTCTACATTCTCTGATTTGCTTAGAGGTTAGGGATTTTCTTGCAGGTTTTTTGCATTTGAAAATTTTAAATGTTCAATATTATTTCTATATGAGCCAACTCTCTCAAAAGTTCAAGTTGTTTGGTGTAGACCCGTGAATATAATTACGTTCCAGTCCACTACACAAGCCATTCAGACACAGATCTCCTAGACACTTGGTCATAATAGGAGCCCTTGATAGTACCATGTCAAGAACCAACTCAAAAGATTAAGTTGTTAGGTGAAAGCACATGAATAAAAAAATAGGTCCAAAGAACGTCAATTAAACAGAAATGGTGCTTTTATATATTATCAATTTTTATTTGAATAATTATTAAGATAAAAAGGTGTGTTGCCAGAAAGATTTTGGACTTGTGCATTATAGAAAGGATCCACTTTGTATATGTCTGATAAATTTTGATGATTGAAGTTAGGCATGGTGGTTTAACTTGGTGCTAATTTGTATTTCAATATTTTGAGCTTTCAATTTTATTGGTATGTTGAATCGAATTTGAATTAGAGATCATATGAATCAATAGCCAATGACATTCTGTGAGTGACAGGAACTACTGGACTTGGGAGAGGCAGTTGGGACTCAGAGCCGAGGTCTTTCACAAGAACTTATTGATATGCTTCCAACCTCGAAGTACAAATTTGGTAGCTTATTCAAAAGAAAAAATTCTGGGAAAAGGTAAACTCCTGGTTCTCAATCATTTTTACATAATAGATGAAAATATGGATGATAAAAAATTGAATGAGCGTCAAACACTTTATTATATTGTTGAGGAAAATGAGGTGAATGGATGTGGTAGAGGGATGAAAATTACATTGTTTAATCATAATCTTTAATCTTACCAAAGTCAATCTATTAAAAAATATATAGGACAAAATATATGCTTCACGTCTGTAGCTTTTATAAATTTTAGATTTATTAATTTTGTAATTTCCCTCATTACCCTCCAAGTCAACAACCAGGGACTAGAGAAGAAAATTCAATTGACCTTGCCCATTTTCGATTCTTGATTCATTTCCTTCCTTCCCCTATACCATTGGAAATATAATGATAGATTATTTCTTGCACTGTGGTTGACTGTACACAATGTTTCGATAGTCTTAATTACAACAACTAGAGTTCCCTACTTTTAATCCGATTCCCAGAGAATTTGATCCATTATTCTCTAGTTTTATATGTAGGACTACATTGATCATAGAAGTTTGATGTTATTTTATTATTATTTCCCTTTTCTGGTTCTTAGGACTTCTACCTGCCATACTGCCATATTTAAGATAGACAAATAATATCTGTAAAACAAATTACTTAACAAATTTTACAACTGAGAAAAAGTTTGAAATGTAATCAATGATGTGATGAAGAGAGATTGACACAGAACTTCGTGTAAAATTGTTGGATGTGTATGTCCATTTCTTTATGATATGTATCTCACCTTTTCCTGGTTTTAGTCTCCAGCTTGATTTTCTACTTTCAGGATATACTCACAATGAATTTGCTTTCAAAACAGGTGTGTAATTTGTCAGATGAGTTACAGAAGAGGTGACCAGCAAATGAAATTGCCTTGCAGCCATGTGTATCATAGTGAATGCATCACCAAGTGGCTCAGCATTAACAAGGTACACACATTTTTAAATGCATTGTTATTCTCGAGTTCACTTGAATCCCATGTCTTTACCACACATTTTTAATTACATTGTTCTTCTCAAGTTGACTTGAATCAATGTCTTTACCATTTGTTGTTCCCATTTGCCTTTTTTTCAGAAATGTCCTGTTTGCAACACTGAGGTTTTTGGCGAGGAATCAACGCATTAGCATCAAGATGGCAAAAGGAATCCTTTTTGTCCATTAATTTTTGCTTCTCATCCAACTCTCTCTGTCTCTCTTTCAAGTTTTCATTTCTTACACGTAGGTAGGTGTAATATGAAGAACTATGTCAGCTCTCAATATATGTTTTGTTTACTAGAACAACCTAATGGAGACTCATCTTCTTGTGTTTAATGTGTGATTTTGTGTGTATTCATGCAATATATTCTCTTTGAAGCTTATTGTCCCTTTCTTTGGTATCTGGGATTGAAAAATCTGCTTCCTAGTCATTGATCAAGATGTGTTCGGATTTGGGAATAAGAGCATGCTTAATGGTTTTGAAAAATGAAATAGTTGTGTGGAATAAGTGGAGATTTTAATCTTTAGAAACTTCAAAATTCAATTGTGGAAGAATCAACGTTGATGGATGTTGCTTTTCTGAAGGAGGAATTGATTTTCAACTACTACTACTGTTCTGAGTCTCATTCCTTCAAGGATAATGCCATTATGAGTACTAATAAGAGAATTATCTAACATGATTATAAATTCTTTTCAATGACTACTAATAAGAGAAAATAAAAGTAAAAAAGATCAAAATTTTGTTTTCTGGTTACAATTATATGATTTTATAAAAATTTTAAACTGTATTGATTGATTTAGTTTACGTAAGTTTTGTAATATTTTACAGTTGCATAACTTGAATTGTTAAATAATATTGAATGCTACACTTTAAAATTTATATTTTATTTTTTTAACCATTGCTTTGGGAATTATATTTTTATTATATGATATCCAAATGCAAATAAACAACAATCTTAAAAACATTTTTCAAACACATTTTTCACTATCAACCATTTAAACCAAATACAGCATAAAAACATTACTGTATAGGATGGTACAATATATACTAATGAAAATAAAATATCCCTACACGTACTTGGGTATAAGGATCCATGCATCTCCTATGAAAAATCATATTATTTTCCTTACGTGTTAAATGAAAAGAAAAAATATTTTACGGCTTTAAATTAAATTTATTGTTATAATTTAGTATTTTATTTATCAAATATTAGGATTATTACTCACATTTTTCAAATGTAATCCATTAGGATCGATTTAAGATGATAGAAATATAAATAGTTTGCAAGTGAAATTCTATTCTCCATGTACTATTCCAAAAAACAAAATAAAAGAAAATCTTAATGAGAGGAATTTAATAATTGTACATGGTACTTGGCTATCTTTATCTGTGGAACCCCATGTGTCATTCTCTCACCATTGATGATAAAAGAATTGATAATAAACACACACACAAAATGTCACATTGCAATTAATGTCCCTGCTCCCCTTATAAATGCATTTAGAGATTGTGTTGAAGATAAATGCTCACTGACTAATACATTAATTTATACCATGCTGAATTTTGTCACATAAATGCAAAAATGGAAATAGGGTCAGTGAGATGGTGACTTCATCAAGATAGTAAAAACCAAAACCTAAATAACCAAATATTTAAGTAGTAATGCTGATAGCATTTGGTGGTTATTCACATGAACAGTAGTTGCATTAGGTGGAGAGAACATAGAAGCTTGTTTCATCCATTAAACCTAATCAATGTATTCTATATTCTCACAAAAGTATTTTCTTTTCTTTATTATTCTGAGAATCAAGTGAAGTAAACAATATTGATTAGGCATATTTTGGCACTTTAGAAAATGCTATTTTATATAATTGTTTATCACTTTGGAATATTATGAACTTTAGAATACTGTATTTTTTATATAGATATTTTGATAGAAGTATTTTTTATATTTTTTTTACTTAAACCAAACAACTCATGAATATTATTGGTTAATTATTATTGGTGTTAGTTACCATTGTTTACAATCTCATACTATATTTTATGTTATCTTTTAGACGGTTAAATATATTTTTTTTAAAGAAGTATGAAATTAAAAACTTTAAAGAAATAGAAATTAAGTCTAACTCAATTTCGTAAAACTGATTTATAAAATGAGGTTTTAAGGAGACGTGGTCACCATTTTTCTGTCTGTGTATCCTTACTAGTTAAAAGTTTTAAGAGGAAAATGTGGTCACCATTTTTCTGTTTGTGTATCCTGATTACTTGAAAGTTTTAAGAAGATGCGATCACAATTTTCCTGTGTACGTGTCATGACTAGTTGAAAGTTTTAAAAAGAAAATGTGGTTCCCATTTTTCTGTGTGTGTCCCCTGACTAGTTAAAAGTTTTGAGGAGATGTGGTCATCATTTTTCTATGTGTGTGCCCTGACTAGTTGAAAGTTTTGAGGAGATGTGGTCACCATTTTTCTATGTTTGTCCTTACTAGTTGAAAGTTTTAAGAATGAGATGTGGTCACCATTTTTCTATCTGTGTATCCTGATTACTTGAAAGTTTTAAAAGGAAATGTAGTCACAATTTTCCTGTATATGTGTTCTGACTAGTTAAAAGTTTTAAAAAAAAGATGTGATCACCATTTTTTTTGTGTATTATTGGTTAATTATTATTAGTTAGTTACCATTGTTTACCATCTCATACTATATTTTATGTTATCTTTTAAACGGTTAAATATATATTTTTTTAAAAAAGTAATATGAGATTAAAAACTCTAAAGAAATAGAATTTAAGTTTAATTCAATTTTGTAAAACTGGTTTATAAAATGAAGTTCACACTTATTTATAAATTATTAAAAAAAATTATCTCTAATCGAAGTAGAACGTGGGATTTTCAACAAAAACGTTAGTTTGTTAACAAATATAAATATTATAACATTTGAAAAAATTATTATTCAGATACATTATTACATGCTAATTTTACATGGTTTTGGAAGGGATTCACAATTTTTTTACTCTTTGTTTACTAAAAAAATATTGTGAATTTGTGAAAGAATTTAGTAAGAGAATAATTTATTCAATTTTATTTTTTTTTGTCATGGAGTACAACGGATATATGTTATTTCGTGTTATTTTATTACAAATTAGCGAGTGATTTCTTATTTTCTCTCTAAATAATTATCATCTGATTATGGAAATAGAATGTTTCATGAATTCCTCGCAAAAAAGTGAATTTATATTTAGTCATCAAAATTTCATCACAAATTAGCAACTACAATATTTTCTTGTAATTTCGTCATAAATTAGGTCAAATATTATTTCACTAATCTCTCGTTAATCCTCATAATTATACAATTTATTTTAATATACTTTTATCATATATTATATGTTTTTCTAAGCTTGATTTGTGTAGTAGGTAGACTAAATAAAATTATTTTCGATAGTTAGACATTTGGGTTTGGGCTTGTAGAACACTCAAATAAAGTCGTTTCTTTTTGTACCCCTATATTTTCATGTGTATACGCATGGAATGGAATGGTTAAAAGACCAAATTATTCTCTTGTCATTGTTATCTTTTATTGTCGTCATCACCTCTTGCGGTCATCATTGTGTCGCTCTGTATTGTAAATGGATTTAAGGAAAAAAAAAATGTTTAGATTATATAATTTAAAAAATATTTTTAAATTGTGTAATTTAAAAGTTATTTTAATCATATAATTTAAAAGTCTTTTTATGAAAAAATAATTTTTTTATTGTATAATTTTAAATTTTTTTATGTAAAACATGACTTTCAAATTATACCGTTTGAAAGTTATATTTTCAATTATTTTATTTATAACTTAAAGGTGAAAAAAAAAAAAAAACTCCACAAATAATTATAAGCTTGCATTATATACTTTAATTTTTTAGCCTATTTAAATTTCAGGTTTTTCGGCTCTACCCATTTAACTTTGCATATTTAGTTTCGTTTTTTCTAATTATTAAAAAAGTCATATAAATCAAATATAAAAAATCAAATACGCTATAATTAGATTTAATTTTAGTTTAATATAAAGTTTAAAAAATCAAATTTTAGTTTAATATTTGATTAAAAAATAAAATATCAATTTCACCTTTTAGTGTTTTCAAATCTATAATATGTTTAATTGGGAACAACGCGAAATGAATATGAGAAAGAAGAGGAAACTCGTTTATTTTGGAATGTATAAAGGTTAAAAATAAATAAAAGATAATGTGTTCATATACAATGTTAAAAAAATTAAACGATAATTTTTAAGCTCCTCAAAATCCAAAAGTTACAAAGATAAATAAGACTTTTGATTAAACAAAAATATAAAATATATTCCTTTATTATTTATAATGACTATCAAATAAAAGATATTTCTTAATACATTAAAGAATGTGTGCACAATATTTTACTATGTGATAGCAATGTTGGTAGAATTTTGCTATTTTTTAAAAATTTATGTTGTAGAAGATTAAATGTTTAGATGATAAAGTATAATATCGAATTGTACTTGTTCTTTGTCTTTTGAAAATTGTTTTTGCTCCTATCATTCTTCTATATGATGGTACATTTAACTTTTCATTTCATAGATGAAGTAAAATTAGGAGAACTATAGTATATTATCATTCAATTAAGAGGTAAATGTATTTTGTTATGCTTAACTCACTTCTTTTAAAGAAAATATTGATTAAATTATTATTTTTCTTTGTTATGGTATGTTGGTAGATTTGAAGTACTTTTTATGAAATATAAGTTTTATAAGTGAAATTTATTTAGTTGAAGAGATAAAATATTATTTTATTGTCAGTGAGTGAGTGAAAAATTTGTAGTTGATATTTAGTAAGTGAGTGTAGCAATTTTATTGTCAAGTTATTTTGGATGTGTTCGAGATAAAAGGAAAAAAAAAAGGTGTTTGAAATTTTGTTCTTTTATGATATTATTATATCAGTGTCTGTTTTGAAGTTTTGTAGTTTTATGATAATTTTGTTTTACTTAGACAGGGTATTTTGGATTGAGAACAAAAATTATTTATAAATTAATTATTATCTTAGATACTAAACATTGTGACATTTGTCATTAGAAAACAATAGTTAGAATAATTTTGAAGAAACACATCCATATCACATGCAAATTAGAGTAAAACAAGGAGTAATGTCAGGTTAGTCTCAAATTGCCAAATCTGTGGGTTAATCTGTCGTTTAGTAGTTTACTTGTAAAACCTAAATCCATGTTCTGAGGCTGCAATTTGCAAGATCCAAGAAACTATTTTATTCTTTTTAAAACAATGTCATTGCTGTTCTTGAAAGCCCCTAAATCTTTAAACACAAAGTAATTAACTAATTAGGATTCCAATCATGGAGTTTGAGGAAATGTATTACAAAAGTATTTTAAAATCAACTATAGTTATTTGATCAAGCTCTCACATAGAAGAGGTACCTATATATTCATTATTATTATTTTTATAACTATTACTATTATTATTATTATTATTATTAAAATATTAATAATAAGAATTATATTAATATATTTTTTGCAATAATCTTCGTCTGGATCATTACACATACCAAGAACAACATCAAGGGAATCTAAATTTGTCACAATCTCATATGAAGGACATTCCCTAAAACATTTTTTTTTATTTGTCTTTTTTTCCAAAGAGATAAACCCTAAACTAAACCCACATCTCTCTGGAAAGATAAGGACAATTTTAGTGTGTTTGGTTTGGTAAACTTGATCATCATCTTGTGATAGGTCTAAAAGTGGGAAAGTGATTAGGAGACAAACTTGAAAGAAATTCAATGCAGATATGAAACAAAGCAAATAATTAAAGAATTAAAGAGATATTTCTATTTAGTAAATCTGTCTGTGTGTACACATAAACATCCTCCAAATATCTATAGAAAATAACTTTCATACCCTTTTGTAACTAGAATCAAATTCTTATTTTAATAGCACTTGAAATAAACCTAACTTAAAAATTATATATTTTATAATGATAAAATTAAAGTTATAATTAAAAAACATAAAAATACTATTCTTTGCATAGAAAGTCCATTTCATATGTAAAATAGCAGTAACATCTAAAAACGAAATTGTTTCTTATATTATTCATATTTATTCTCTTTTGCATTACCAAAAGATGAAGACAATTTTATACCTTCCATTCACATGGAAAAAAAGGGTTTCTCCTTCATTTTTTCCTGAGCTCTTTCTCTCATTTCTGTTAAATATATTATTATTAATTATTATTTTATCTATCTTTAAAGATTCCCATATCCAAAAAGTAATAAAGAATAAAAAATAACAAAAAAATTATTGAAACAGTATTGTCCTTCCCTCAAAATATTAAAATATTTAAAATAAATAAATTTTGCCATTTTCCACCGGCATTTAATACGTAGCCAAGTGGCACCACCTTTGTGGCTCAAATCTCGAGTAAAGATCAGGACCACATTAAACAAAGCACATTAAAAAAAAAAATATCATTCATAGAAAATGATAATCCTAACAATTATATTATTTTCATCACAATTTTTTTAATGATAAAAGTTTATTATAGAAACAAAATGAGAGAATCTGACACCCACTAAATTTAGTAGAAATATTCAATGGATAATATATTTTGCCTTTAAAAAATGTGTTTCCATGTTTTGATGACCTAATGTGTGGGGAATGTATTTACGTATTCTGTAAATAAATAAATAAAACCAGTTCTGAATCATATGATGAACACAGAAAATTCCAAATTTTTTTCTATGCAAGGTTACAAGGTGTGATCATTCTGAACAGAAATCACATAAAATGGAGAAAAAAAAAAAAACAACTCACAAATTACAACAATAATCCGTGGTAAAGTCAAAAGTGCTGAAGAACAAACTCAAAGCACCTTACAAGATTTATTGCAGATTGGGAATCTATGTTAAACAAAAAAAAACAATCAAGAACCACAAAAAGGGTCCAAGAAAAAGAAAAAAAAAGAAAAATATATCTACAACAAGATTTTCTCTTTCAGTTCATGAAATCCGAGAAATCTACCTGATGTTGTTGTTGCAGAGCATGAAATCCAACATCCTTGACCAAGCTAGTCGTAGGCGAGGATAAACCCTGTTCCTGTAACTTCTTGATTCTCTGAGAACAAATTCCATTGTTTCCACAAACAGATTCAAGCTTCTGATTGGTGGCACATAAAGGGTCAGAGGAACTGTGGAGAAAGCCACTGTGAAGAACAGCTGCAACATTTCTTCTTCTTTTTCTAATTTTTTCTATGACCCACTTTTCGGAAGGGTTTAAAGGTGGATGCTTTGGATTCAGGAGGAAAAAGGGTATTTGGATTTGGGTTTTGTTTGAGTTTCTGAAATCTGTGAATGAGGTTGGAGAAGAAGAAAGAGGCTCTTTGACTAATAAAAGATAAGAGAGAGAGACTTCTGGAAACTCAATGTAGGTTGAAGCAACTCAAACTCCAAAATCTATATATATTATGGTAAGTTTTTGTTTTTTTTTTAAAAAAAAAAATTTGAAACTACATATCATCGTGAGTGAATTAAGTAATTGTAGAAGTGACCATGATAAAGGTGAAATGGGAAAATGGAAAGGTGTCGGCGACTATTGGATTTTAGGATATTTCCAGATTTGATTGGATTGTTCTTGATATGAGAAAATTATTATATTTATTATTGATATAGTTGGATGTTTAAGTCAAGATTATGATGAAATTAGAACTTGTGTAAGATATTGAAACATGTGTACTATTTGCAGTTGGATATTTAACTTCTGATCGTGGTTGGATTAGAACATGTGTCAGTTGATCACGAGTTTGATGATAACTAAAATTACTTAATTATGTAATTTTTTATTTGTTTTTAAAATTTTTTATCATTAACATAGTTAATAATACTATGGTTTTTAAATTTTATATGATTAAATATGAATTGACACAAATTTATAATTATATATATATATATATGGTTTTTTTTGGAAAAAAACATCTTTAGTATAATATATATACAATATTTAATATTTTATATGATATGTACTTGAAATTCTTATAAAATATAACCATCTTCATTTTAATCCCTTGTTGATTATATTTTATATGTAATCTTTTATAGATTCAAGGCAAGAAAAAGAATAAAAGTTATAAAAAAAATTGTTAAATTATGACACTAAATAACCAGAAATTTTTATTATTGAAAATTAATTTTGTTTGTTGAGTTCGTATTTTAATATTAATTATATTAGTTATTTATATGTAGGACAATATGTTCTGATTAATAAGATTATAAATTTTAAGTAAACTAATTAAGTAATCCAATATATATATCAAAAGGATATGATATAATATTATATATATATATATATATATATATATATATATATATATATATATATTTTAATGTTATTTAATTTGTTTTAAATGATATCTTTAAGTTCGTGTTTGATTTTCCTTTTCTCCAAGAAAAAGAAATTTAATTAATAGAACGAAAAAGAAAGATAAGAATTTCTCTTTTTAAATTTATGTTTTTTTTTTAATTTTTTAAATTTATCGAAAGTTGCTTTTATTTTAATGATTTCGTTCGTTTTCATATTTCTTAAAAGATTTGTACAAGGTGTTGTAGAAACACATCACCAAACCAACAAGAAAAAACAAGTGTGCCCAGTGTCCTAACAAATAAAAGAAAGAGAATAAGAGATATGTGTGAAAAATATTCTATTACAGAAAATATACAACAAATCATACTACAATATCTTTTCTAATAAATTGTATTATGATATATTTTCTCAAAGTTATGTTTATGAATGTTAACTTGTAACATATATGATAATGGATTTAAATGTGTTTAATATACTATAAAAATTAAAATACATTGTGATCAAAGTATATTATTAATTTATTACACAAAAATATTAAAATAGAAATAATAGAAATAATTTGTAAATCTAATGATAATGGATTTCAACGTATTTAATATATTTATAAAAAAATAAAATAGATTTTGATAAAAGTATATCATTAATTTATTATCACAAAAGTATTAAGAAAAAGAATAATAGAAATAATTTGTAAATCTAATAATAATAAGTAGCAGTAGTAGTAGTAAATTCATTTAAAATTCATAACTCAAAACTACAAGATTTTTTATGTTCAGCTTCTGAGGAGAAACTAGCAGCAATCGGTTGTTTCTTAATTTTTCATAAGAAGTTAAGTAAACTACAATATCTTGTGAACATTTATGCGAATCAAGAAGAAGAAAATCGGAGTATATGATGCCTAAAGATATATTAGCATTTTGATTGTGAACAGTGATAATTTAAATATTACATTCTGTCTTAGTGACTATTTAAGAGGATGAGAAAAAAAAAAGTATTAGATTCTGTCTTAGTGACTATTTAAGAGGGTGAGAAAAAAAAAGTTAGGAAGTTGGTAAAAATGGAAGTTATTTTAATTATTAAAATAACATATTGCATCTAAGGTATTCTGTAGTTTGAATCTCATAGTTTTATTATGATTTTCTATAAAAGGTATTTGAAGAATAAAGGAAGCAAGGTGCTTATTTAAATTGAAGGTTTAAGAGAAATGATAAATCATTTTTAAAATTATTTTATCATCTTTATATAAATAATATTAATATTTTGACATCAAATTTGTTAACATAACATTATTAAGATTAATTATTATATTAAAATATTATTTTTTTTAAGTTTTATTACTATTTTATTTTTAAAATATGTCTTATAAGAATAAAAGAATATATATTTAATTTTTTTTATTTCAAATTTTAAATGATGTTGGACTGTTGAATATTTTTTGTTCTGTTAGATTTATTCAAGTTAATTGAAAAAATAATCAATAATAATTAAAATAATATTTATAATTATGAATGGACGAAGAGAAAAAAAGTAGAACATGATAAAAATAAAAAAATTCATTAATATTATGAAGAAAATGGAATTTCCTCTGCCTACCATATTAAAAATCATCACATGGATATGAATGTCTGGAAGTAACTACACATCTATCTTAAGAAGAAATCTTATATATGACCTAGATGTAGGTGCCAAATCTTAAGATCCACTTTTCTATAGTTTTAGCATAATAAAATACACATAATATATAGTTTTATTAAAAAAAAAATAACACTGCGATTACTTAAAAAGTTCTATAAGTTTGATCAATTATTGTTTTATCACGTACTGACCCAAATCATGACAACCTGTGCCGTATTGCTGGTGTTGTATTATTCATATATTCCTTAATTAGTTTGAAAATCACTTTTTTTTTTTGTCTATTATAATACAATAACTTAATCCGAACCAATCTAAAATAAAAAAATTTAAATTGGTTTTGATGGTAATTTAGGTTGGATTGAAAAAAAAATCATATATAATCAATTCAATTCTTGAATTTTATTTTCGGAATCTGAATTAATTTAATTGATCTAATTACACAATAAGTTTTGTATATTCATTTTGAACTTTACTCTAGTTCAATTTATTTCAAGTTTTTCTATCTTTCAGAGTTATAGGTTGTTGAACACATGTTTAGTTCATAATTTATCTTTAATTTTCTAACTTATTTAGTTTTTCACTTTTGTGTTATTTTAAAATGAATCTAATCGTTCAATCCAAATTAATTTAATTAAAATCAAACTTATTCGTTGAAATAAAATAAAACTAGAAGACATTTCATCAATTTGATCTATATTTACTCCTAAAACACATAACTAATTTTTTTTTTTTTACTGGTAAATGTTAATATATTAATTTTTTTTATGGACAATGTACTCATAACTAATGTCCCAATGAAAACTTCGCAAGATAATGTAAGAAAAAGAATGCAAAATGAAAACAAAGTTAATTTGGTTAAGCTACGTTAACCAAATTTGGTCAAACTACGTTAACAATTCAAGGTTAGTTTGATTAAGCTAATTTGAATTTAATTATGTGTATATTATATACAATTATTTTATTTACTTTTTACGTAATACAATGATTTTAGCCTACTAGAACATGTATATACTATAGAACTAATGTAATTAATTTGTATAAAATTATAAATTCAAACTTGAATGTCACTGTTTCTAAAAGAAAAAATGTAATTGTCCTTATCAGAAGTCACTAAACTTTTCTTAAAGGGGTTTTGTGTTAACGAAACGTGTATTAACAGTTGTCACAAATCGTGAACACGACAACTAAAAAGGTTCCTTTAGTGATGGGTGGTTGCCCTAAATAAATCTATGTAGATGTTTCATGTATCGTACATTCGAGGAACACAATTTAAAAAATATTAAATTTTCAAGAAATAATAAATATTTAAAATAACAAAAATTATATTTATAGACTTAATATGATCACAAAGTTATGAACTGATTATTTCGTAAATTTTCTTTATTAAATATGAATTGAATCAATTCAAGATTTAGTCATGAATGTAAATAGCGAGAAAAAGAATAAAAAAAATTCAGGTTTTGCAATTAATATAAAAATATATAAGACCATATTTGTTGTTAGTTTTTTTTTTTTTTTTTTGGTTTTTTCTGTGTAATAGCTTTTTTTGGAAGAACTTTAGTTATAGTAGTGAAAAATGGTGAAAAGTTTAAAAAAAAAATATTTTTTCTTATAATTTTTTATTTTTTTTTTAAATTGA
>Ga0099825_1002396_pt1 | contig 24902 bp, 15 predicted proteins | sample SiratroredBW_FD_76838 | JGI IMG/M metagenome (GOLD analysis project Ga0099825, IMG submission 76838) | Root nodule microbial communities of legume samples collected from California, USA - Siratro red BW | ecosystem: Host-associated > Plants > Roots > Nodule | place: USA: California | collected... | reverse complement strand
TTGTTCTTCATAACCCTCATCCTCACATGTATCATAGTGACTACTTTAGACACATAATCGGTGATTTCGGCAAATTCAATAAATTCTTTTTAAAGAGTAGTGGTTGTCATCTACTGAACAAAGGGAAGATACTTGGTGCTAGACAAATTGGAAATTCCTAATCATTATCAATGAAAATGTGTTGTTAGTATCAAATTCAACTTTGTGACAAAGGTATTAATATAATGATTGGGTTAAATCATTGTTTGATATATTATGCAATATCAATTAAGTTGTGATTGGTTTTTTAAACCAAATATTCTACCAGGTAATCACTTTTTTCTCTTGAATTAAATATATAACTTCGTCATATTTCTTATTTTTTATATTTTAGTTTCTTATCTTTCTTTTTCACTATTTCCTTCTTTTCTTTCAAACATGCGATATCATAAAAGAAATTTATATACAATTTAAGTGCAGTGCATCCCTAAATTACAAACCTCTGAAGTCCTCAAAGAGCGATTCCCAAAAGATCTTGGAATTATAATTCAGAACGTGGAACAAACAAAAGAAAGCATTATCGCCAACAGATAAGGAATTTTTAGTTACGATGGGGATTTGCTAATTAAAATCTTTGAAATGCAATGTACAGTAAAATCCAATCACTTATCTCTTGCTACATATATCGGTATACACGAATCAACCAGAATCTAAGTAAGAAAAAATCGACCCTAACTAGTGGCTCAAATTTCATACATTAATGGGTTGTACCTATCACTTATTCAGCAAAAGCTGCGGCTAAGTATTGACATCACAGGGTATATGCTTTTTTTTTTTTATGGGTCAGAAACAATGTGGCACAGAGGGAGCATGCATCGTACAAAAAGTGGCTTCCAGAAACCTTGACGAGACAAAGAAAGTTGTACGAGAAAAGCCATTTCTTTCCTAAAGCCGCAGTGCTGTTTACATCATGGCAAGGCATTAATGCTGCAATACATTCAAACGCTTTCTGAAGCTGTGTCCTTGTACGTTTGGCCGAAAACTATGACAATCAATATTCCATTTCCATTAAGATAACTGTTATTGGGCAGTAAAATGTGAAGGTAGTCCCTTGGCGTGTTGACTCTCCATCTCAAGAACCATCAAGGATTTCTGCCTCTGATATCGGTTTCTCTTGGCCGCTAATGCTGCATGAGAAACCATAAAATAGTCAACAGTTAGCAGCAGATTTAAGCATCAAATATATTCAATATCATTCTAACACAAACAGTTCTATTCATTTAAAGGAATTTAAACGATTCCTTGCTGAACATTTTAGATTTAAAGAAAGGATGTGTGTATTAGCGCTCCTAAATGTTTATTGTCACTCCTATTTAAGTAGTTCCTGTCTATAATATAAATATCCCTCTCATCTTTGTTAATTAAATTAATTATAAAGGTAATTTAAATAAAAATTTCCAAAATAGAACTGATAATAGAGCCATAGACACATGAGATATGGAGAAGGCCACTACAAAAGATGGACTTAAGTCCCTTCTCCTTAAATTGATTATTCGCTCCAACATGTGTAAACTAAGTTAAAAGATCGAACATGTGCAAAGAAGTAAAAAGACTAGAGACCAGAAGAATCCTACTAAAGAAGTCCAACTTGTTGAAAGTAATAGAAATTTCTAATGATTTGACAGTGAATCTAAGAGTGCGTTTTGTTGGCAACAAGTGATATCCATGTATGCGGAGACAAGTCCTAATGTGCAAATATTTTTAAAATACTATAGCCTAATTGCAGATGTAACATAAAAGAGAAGAAACCACGTCAGTAGAATAATTATCGCCATACTAATTGGCTTCAAACTGAAGAAAATCAAATGCAATCATACTTACATGTCAATTCATGAGGCAGAGCAAAATCATAGTCATTCCTTCTCCTCCTGATGAAAATATAGACCAGCAGCAGTATCGCACAGAAAACAAAAGAACAGGACAAGCCTATTGCAATTTTACCCTGAGTAGATAATTTTCCGTTTTCCCAAAACACAGGACAAGCTGGCAGAGATGGTACACCACACAAACCTTTGTTTCCAGAGAGACTGAGGAAAAACAAATCAAATTGAAGGTGTCAGAAATTATTTCCCATTGAATTACATAACTACAATTTAATTGCAGCTTTAATAAGTGCACCATGGTACACAATCCTTCGGTAATATACTACTTTAGTACCTACAACCCAAGAAAGTCAGGCAACAACTAATGCTGACAAATTCTCCCCAAAAGGAAAAATCTTACCGGGAGCATCGATGTAAAAATTGGCTTTATAAGTGTACTTTTCACTATTCGGTAAAACAAAATTATTGACAATTCATCCTTTAAAGATTGAAGGTAAATAAAAGTCAAGGATTTCACAGATCATTAAATTTACTTCAGCTTACATGAATCACTCAATTTATATATTCTTATTGTAAAATACATCAGCAATCATATTTTACTAGTTCCATATTTAGCATATTAAAATTAATCTGTATGATGGAAATATCCCTTGAAATACAGGGATCTAATTATACCTTAATCATAGGGATTTTATTACACCCCTGAATCATAGGGATCTGATTACATTAAGTGCTGCTATTATATTTCCTAAATTAGTTTTCCAATCTTATATATATATATATATATATATATATATATATATATATATATATATGATGTATTCATAGTAATAAAATCATTCTATTCTACCCTAATATTTGAGAAGGTATCATAGAGTTTAAATCCTGAGAGCTGCCTCTTATTCAATTATTTCCCTGAATCATAGCAGTAAAATCATTCTATTCTAGCCTAATATTTGAGAAGAACAAAGGAGCCGAAAACATTACATAAAGATCTATCATACAAGCTAATTTTGGTATTAAATGCAGATGATAGATGACATCATAAGCCTAGATGGATGTGATTTTGCTAGCAGCTTATTTAAAATAAGTACACACACACAGGACCTTAAAGATAATCAAGTATAGAAGCTATTCCAATCTGAACACATTATCCAGAAGATTAAAGAATAAAAATATTGGATTCAAATCACATACTCTATAGCTCCACCATGCACACCAATCGAATAAAGTTGTTCTGGTACTTGTCCTTCCAATAAGTTACCATTCAATAGCCTGACAATAACTCAAAAAAATGGATTAGAAAAATGAATCAAGTAAGCAAAATTGCCAGTAGGGTAGAAGGGACACCTGCTTAATACTCACTAGAGGTCAAGTGTTATCTACCATTTCTTTTCTACAATGCCAAACGACTTAACAGAGAAGAAAAACAGTAGCTTCATTGACAAAGATTAAGATGCCATTTAATAGTTTTTATCCTTACGCGTCCTGAAGGCACATGTTAACAAAAATCATAAATATAATATAGTAGATACTTACACGAGCTGCAGACTTGAAGAGGATGCTATACTATCAGGTATTGAGCCCGTTAGCTGATTGTTTGACAAGTCCCTATAGTATTTTTCAAAAAAGGAAAAACAATTAATGTATTAAATAAATAAACATTAGATATTTTTAAAAAGATAAACATCTGAATCATAAATTAACACTTGTTTTCACCAAATATGTTACTTTTCCTTTCAATTCCAAAAATTCCTTTCTATTCTATAAATTTCTCTATGTCCCTCATTTGAGTAAATTTTGATTTCGGTCCTTCAAATTTAAAATTGATCTTTTTCTTTGATATGAAAAAAAGCTTATTTTAATACCTATGTCTAAACGGCTTTTACCTAAACATTGTGAGAATGAATACTTCAAAAGGAAAACAAACAAGTAATAAGGTGTTTGATAATAAGAATACAAAATTGTTGACTTCAGAAAATCATGTAATGGCAGACGATTGTTGATTTCTGGGTTGTCAACTTAGCTAAGATGTCAGATTTCACAATGACACCTAGAATGAGTTTTATAGAAAAAAAATACAAAATTGAAATAGTTGACCATGAAACAACTTGTAATTGTTAGTAATATGCGCAAGAGTTTAATAATATTTGGGACAAAGCGCCTAATAAGACACCTTTTTCCCAATTATAGGGACTAAAAAACAATTTTAAATTTAGGGGACTAAAACTTACTCAAACTTTCAGATACTAAAAACATATGTAAGTCAGAATCTTATTACTTAAAAACCTATTAAAGAAACAAATCATGCCCTTTCTCTCTCCTACAAATAGATCCTCAAACATGCTTCTCTCCTTTCATCAAATAATTTTATTCTTGAATCTTATTTATGAAATGAAATAAAAATAAAAAAACCTCACTTCTATTTTCTATTACTGGAACCATCATATATTCCATTTTACATTTCTATAAAAAAAGTACTCTTTGTTCTACATTTCTTACTTTCAGAAAAATATTCTTAAGTATACTCAAGAAACAAATAATCTTCAAACATGCTTCTTTCCTTTCACCAAATAATCTTATTTATGAAGTGAAATAAAAATAAAAAATCTCACACTTCTGTTTTCTATTACTGGAACCATCATACATTATATAAATTTCTACTTTACATTTCTATGAAAAAGTATTATTTTTTTCTACTTTTCCTACTTTCAGAGAAATACTCTAAAGTACACATTTTGCAAATCAAGATAAGAAACCAACTATATTTTTTTATTTGTTCAAAAGATCATTGAATATTGGATTGAATTTCTTTTTCATAATTAATAAGACACGTGGAAGTTTCTCTTGACATATATTAATTGCTGGGAAATATCATATGAATCAATATGAAAAGAAAATATTTCAAATGCGAAGAGGTGATCAAATAATTTTTTTCTATTATTTCAATAATATGTTATATCTTACAGAAATAATAGAAATGAAAATGGATTTTTCTTGTGCTTGGATTACCAAAAAAAAAAATAGATGTTTTAAAATTTTTAGAAATGACTTGTTTGTTGGAAGTTGGAACTTTGAATGAGCTGCCTATACAAGAAAAATATATAAGATCTAGATATACGATAATATTCCAGTACATATCCATTTAGTTCCTTCATATGTAAATATAAAGCAACAAATCGATCATTCAGTTTCAATTTATGCCATCAAATTGTACCTAATGGTATACCAAATTTGTAACTAAAAGTATAAAACTGATGACATATAATTATCAGTGAATGATCCATATGATGTTTCTAAACATAATATTTCATAGCTTCCAGAAAAGCATAAAGGACATTTCTCTTCAATACTTGGTACAACTACAAATATAAATGAAAGAATTTTGTCTCAAACTATCAATTTTAAGTTGGTAAATAACTTTGAAACTTATCCACAACTAACCAAACAAAGGACTCCAGTTCAGTTGAGTTCTCTAAAATACTTTGCATGACTTATAGAAAACAAAACCCAAAGCTTACAGTTGTATCAGGGATTTCTGACCGAGTCCAGAAGGTATTTCACCCGTCAACAAATTAGAACTCAAATTCCTGTAAAATCGAAGAGATGTTACCTGATGATAGAAATCAACATGACTAAATTTCTCTAGGAAAACGCATACTAAAAGCATAAGCTTAATGAAATAAAATATACTACAGAAGTACATGAGCATCTAGATGCAAAATTCTGGCCATGACGATGCATGTACAACAAGGCTAGCACAAAACTATTGAAGGAATTTATTGGCACTCAAGAACAGTAACAATTAAGAATAGTTTCAATTTATCATTGTTGCATCGACTTGATATGTGGCATCAGAATATAAACACTGAGGCCACGCAAATAAAACAAGTTTAGTTGAAAGTACCAAAGCTGATCATATTTGAAAAAGAATATTAATTCGTATAGTCAAAGCGATGATTGTCAAACTAGCAAGTGAATTCAGTAGTTTTGTACCCGTTAACTTTAGGGAACCAAATAGAGTTCACTCACTGTCAAAGTTCTTTCTCGGCATAATCTATCATAGCATTGTACCTGTCTACAACTTTAGGTACCCTTTTACAACGAGATTTTATCTCTGATAATCATATACACGTCCATCAGGGTCTTGCTTATTCTAGTAGCAAGTCAAGGCATAGAACTTGAACAACTCGTGAAGACGGTCTTCCTCCATGATCAGTTAGAGGAAGACATTCTAATGTTTTAGCCGAAAGGTTTTGAAGGTGTAGGTAACGAGGACTAGGTGTGTAAATTGAAGAGGCTTCTGTACGGATGAAATAATCTCCTAGACAATGGTATAAGAGGTTTGAATTGTTCATCGCTCAAGGGTACAACGAAAGTCCTTATAATCCATGCATCAATTATAAGAAGGGGAAGAATGGTGAGTTTGTCTACCTATTGAACGTAGACAACATGTAGATAACATTTTCTAACTAGGATGAGATCAAAAGGTTGAAAACACTACTTGGTAGTGAATTTGAAATGAAAGATATGAACACAATTCAGAAGATTTTCAGATGGTGATCAAGAAGATTGATCCCAAAAGAAGTTTTTTTCTGTGTCAAAGGTGGTACATCCATGAGGTGCTGAGATGTTCTGGAACAGAAGGTGTTAAATTCGTGAGCACAATGTATGTCTTTCTAAACTCAGTTCTACTCAAACTGATGAGGAGAAGAAACAAATGTTGCTTCAAGTTTGATGTATGCATTGATATGCACTAAACCAAAACCTTATTTAAGCATCCAGTTTGGTAAGGAGATGTGAGCGCCCATAAGAAAGAGCATAGGCAAGCTATGAAGCAGATCATAAGATGTGAGCACCCATGGCTAGAGCTCTGCTTTTCCAATTGTTTGTTCCCAAAACATATTAGGAAGAAGCTATTTTAACAGCCACATATCTCAACAATAGGTTACCAACCCATGTCTTAAACGACATCAATGTTATTGAGTCTATATTATCTTTTGTTCACTCTTCTCACTTAGTGTCGAGTCTACTTTGTCGGGTCTTTGGTTGTGTTGTTTTTGTTCACTCTCATAATCCTATTCGTAGTAAATTAGATCCTACAGCTCTTATATGTATCTTTATTGGTTATCCTTCAAACAAAAAGGGATAGAAATGTTATTACCTTCAGAGTTGTCGTGTCTTTATCACAATGGATGTCACTTTTCATGAAACATGATCCTTTTTTTAATCAGTCCTTCACCTCTAAGGGAGAAAACACTTGAAGTGAAGGATCTCTCCTTCCTATCAATACCATATCTCTCTTTGCAAGATGCCCAAGATCTAAGTATTCGAGCCACTACAAATGGGATAGAAGCAATTGATAGTAAGGAAGAAGACAACCACTTTGACTTCGGATCAAAAAGAGTTGTTTGACTTAGAGGTGAGGAGTGTTGAAGTAATACTTCAATTTTGTCGTCTTTCATCTCAAATTGGAGTGCTCAACTACCAAAAGATGCTATATGCCAGTGAATGTCACCTTTTTTTTAGGACACCTTTTTACTTATCCCTATTCCAACCTTTGGTCCTCTAATGATTCTGACCTCTTTTACTTCCAACCCTTATGAAAACTAGTCTCACATAGCTCCACCACCTTTCCTTATATACAAACATAGGACTCAACGAGCTCCTCCCACTCTTCCCGAAGTCTCCCATGATTCAGATTGTCCTCCAACAACCTCCCATGACATGGATCCTTGTCCATCAACGCTTTCACATGGCTCAAGTTTAGATTGGTCTATTACTCTTAGGGAAGGTATTGGTTATACTCGATATTTGTATCCCATTTAAAATTTTGAGTTACCATTGTTGTCTCCATCATATTCTTCTTTTGCTTTTTCTTTATCGGCCACCATTGTTCCTAAAACTATTCATGAGACAATTGATCATCCTTGACGGTGACAGGCCATGATTGATGAAATGCAAGTTCTTGTAAGCAACAACACATGGGAGCTTGTTCCTCTTCTCTCTGGAAAGAAGACTATTGGTTGTAGAAGGGTCTACGCTATTAAAGTTGGACTTAGAGGTGAAGTTGATTGTCGTAAAACTCAATTGGTGACCAAAGAATATACACAGATTTATGGGTTTGACCAGTGTGATACTTTCCCTCCCATGACCAAAACCCGCATAATTAGACTTTTTCTTACTGTGGTTGTTATTCACCATTGGTCACTTCACCAACTTCACATTAAAATGTTTTTCTTCATGGTGATCTTAAGGAGAAAATTTACATGGAGCAACCTCCTGCAATTGTTGCTCAGGAGGAGTCTAGTGTGTAAATTAGAATGTTCTCTCTATGGTTTGTAGCAATCACTGTGAGTGGGAGATCATTCAGTTTTCTATTGTCATACTTCTTCGAGGAAGTGTGCTTATCCAATGGTCTATGTTGATGATATAGTTAATAAAGGAAATGATACCTTTAGGAACTCTTAACCAAAGGAGCACTTATTCAACCCTTTTCAAACTATAGATCTTGGTTTTCTTAAATACTTTCTAGGTATTGAAGTGACTCAACCAAAGAAACGTATTGTTATTTCACAAAGAAAATATACTCTTCACATTCTAGAGGAGACAAGGTTGGAAAATTGCAAGTCTGTTGATAGTCCCATGCATCCTAATCAAAAGTTGACAGTGGACCAAGGTGAAACTTTTTCAGATCCAGAAAGACAAAAAAGGTTGATGGGAAAACTCATTCATCCCAATATTACAAGACTTAATATTTCTTTCGTTCATGAAGAATCCTCACATCGATCACTAGAATGTTGTAATTCGCATACTCAAAAGATTCCAAGATACAAATTGTTGTATAAGGAGAAAGGAAATACTCAAATTATAGGATATTATGCTGCAGATTTGGTTGGTTGTCCCACTAACAGAAGACCCAACGCAAGATATTGTGTATTCATTGGAGGGAATATTGTATCCCAGAATGGTCGATTCCGTGCACAAGTTAAATATAGATTTATGGCTCTTGCCACTTGTGAACTTGTGTAGATTAAGCAACTCCTTCAAGAGTTAAAATTTTGTGTAGTTGACCTGATGAAATTATATTGTGATTATAGGCAGTCATTCATATTGCTTCCAATCTTGTGTTTCATGAAAGGAGAAATTGTTGTCCAAGAAACTATGTACTGGATTTTATATAATAATTTGTTATTTACATTACATATATTGTTCCTAGCCCGTTTTACTCCATACCGCTGCATAAGTGCTTCAGTAAACGCTATCCAAGAAGGACTCTTGGAATTTTAGCGCAAAAATTGAAATCAATGAGCAATGTTTCCCTCTATTCTAATGAATGCCAATTTTAGCTTTTCTAATGGCTCTATTCATTGTACTTCAAATAATTTTCAGCTCCAGCAAACCATCTAAGTGGGTAATTACCTTCAAAAGAAGATAATTCCAATTTCTTGACTCAAGAACAAATTGGCATGCTCCCTTCCTCTTCAAACCCTGCATCCTTCTCTTCTTCCTCGTCAGACTTATCTTTCTTATTCACTGAATTGTGTTCCTCAACAGATTGAGTTTTGTTGTTTTCATCTGCAACAACAATTATATGATGTAGTCCATATCAATTTTTAAATCATCAAGTTTCATGCCCTGTTCATTGACCCTCTTGTTTTGTTACGAAACCATCCTCTCCAAATTTCCAACTTGCTCTGCATCTTTTTTTCTTGTATTCAGACCAATTTTTAGGTTCTTTTTTGTTGGAATATCAATAAGTTCCTATTAGGGAAAATTATCACGCAAACAAGGAAAACAAATTCTGAATATGCTTCTTTATTGCGGAAAGAAAGTCAAGAATTACCCTAGCACCAAGGTATATCCATATACCTCCCACGGAGCTTTCTCCTTTTTACATTGGAATATGACCCGTAAACTAAAAATTCAATAAACTCCCCGTTTACACAAAAAATGGCCTATCTATAGGGATTACACAAAAAACAATAACCAAACCAACTAACAACTAGTTACACTTTTGACCCTTTCTCTAACATATAGAGATGATGGAATGTAATTGATGTGATTGACATCAATAAAATAATTCTTTATTTTTCAAGTTGGTAACAGAGCTCACCGCTATTGTTTGCCATTGTCGTTGAGGTTAGTGATGGGACCAAAAGGTATGCCTCACCCGCTGCCACCACAAACAGGGTCGTCAGGACCTCTTGAGTGCCAAGGGTTGACATCTCATTTGACTCTGATTTTCTTTCATTGCCAAACAAATTTCTTTTACAAATCAAAGCGATAAGGATTGAATCTTTATTATCTCTTTGTTTGTGTATTTTTCCATGTCTAGTATGAAAGCTTTTAAAAAGAAACTAGATCATTTGAAAACAATAATTGAATCAATGACTAAATACTTTGGATAGTATACCCTACACATGAAAGGTTAGAGTACATTCAATACTATTAGCCCTTTGTCTTACAGTGTTTGGATTCTTGATTCAGGAACAACTGAACACATGACTCCTTTTTCTAAGCTCTTCAATTCGTATGTCGAAGTGACTAGAGAACAAAAATATAACTTTCGAATCATCTTTTGTATTAAAAGATGTTTTATACGTCCCACAACTAACCTCTATACAAAAGATTTGAATTGTTTGTTCAGTAACTTTTTTCTCTTCCTATTGTGTATTTCACTTCTTATTGTATATCTCAGAACCTTGCCACATGGAAGACAATTTTAATTGCTAAGGAGATAGTGGGTTGTATCTATTGGAATCCAAGGGCCAAAACAAAACAAAGGTCATAAGCCATCAAGCAACATTAGAAACATGGGCACATTCCCAAATATGGCTTCATCATAAAAGACTTGGGCATCCCTCTTTCAACCTTATAAAATCCTGGATCCCTCATTTGTTCACTACCGAGTTTGTTCAGTCTTTCGATTGTGGTATTCGTCAACTGTCAAAGCATCATCATACATCTTATCCCACACCTAGTAAAGAGTAATTTTCCATTTGACTTGATTCACTCTCATGTTTGGGGACCTGTTCTAGAATCCATTTCTGGAACAAAATGGTTTGATACTTTTATTGATGATTGTACTACTATCATATGGACATACCTTATGAAAAGTAAATCTCAGGACTTTCAAATTTTTATTTATTTCTTCCGTCTTGTCCAAAATCAATTTGGAAAAAACATCAAAAGAATTAGGTTTACTAAATACGTGAATCAAGAATTCTCCAAATTTTTATCTCATAATGGTATGAACTAACAAAAGAAATCAGCAAAGTTCCGTTTGTTCTGTTTCATTTTCCAAGGTTATGTTTGAAAATGTTTTCTTGTCCCCAATGCGGGATGTCTGGTTAAGATCTATTTGATTTGTTCTTTCGATTTTGGTGATAATGTTTCTTTTAATTCTTTTCATTTCATGTTAGAAGGACATGAGGAGTGACCGGTGTAAGTCATTAAAGATGAGAGGATTATGGCTAAGGTGTCGTTGATTTGGAATACTTACTAGAAGAACACAACTTTACATTTTTACAAAATATTATTTTTGCAGTAGTTAAACTTTTATGAGTTTGAGTTGAGTTTTTTGAATCTTCGCAAACAGGAAGTTTACAGAGTCTCTTAGTTGACAACCTTGGTTCTGATAGAACAAACACATATATAAGCTAAACAAAATATAATGAGAACATAATAATGTGGAAACTATGCCTACTTTTATAACATAACAATGATGTGAAAGAAGACTAGCATATATAAACATTTGGCTGCTGATACTTACAGGCTTACCAAATCTGACAAAAGACTAATCTGGTCACTTATGAACCCTTTCAAGCCTTGACTGCCCAAATCACTGAAATCAAGATTGAAACAAGAATAAAATAAAAAATTTAGGAGAGGAACTAGATCATAAATCATTGAAGAACTATTTTCTGAACAAAAAACATGTTGTAACTTCCAATATTTTATTTTTCTTTGTCTAGTTTCAGAGAGCATGAGTTCAACCCATAATGCCCTATCTACCAAGCTATTTAGGGTAAGGAGTATTAATAAGACCAAAAGGTGATTGGCAGAATAATTAAGACGAGGGAGAAATACTTTTTTATTGTACAAAAAAGGAATAAGAAGCCTTTCTTTGTATCTTTTCCTTGTTTTTTGTTGGATTGTAAGAAGCCTTTATTTCTTTTTCTTATTTTGGTGAATTATAAGAAGCCTTTATGATACAATGGTATGGCCACAACATATGATGAGCACTTTATACTTAGCATATGAAACCTAACCCACCACAACACCACTAACCTCATAAATTTCAAATGTCAACTATTAAGAGATTTTTTTAGTAAGACTCCTTGTATAAGTAGCAATAATTTCCTTTCCAAAAACCAATGTGAAACTCAATAACTTTGGAGAATAGGAAGCAATGCATACATTTGACTTATCACCAAAGCAGTACTATCTTTACTCATACGGCAGGTAACTCCCTCCCAAGCATCCCAATTAGTAGGGGCACACGGATCACCATTCCAACCCATTCTTTCAGGCACCCGAAGTGAATCTTTCAATGCTTTCATGGCAATCACTGCACCCAAACATACAAAAAAAAAAAAAAATGTCATTCAGTGACCATAATTCTTTTGTTGTTGCTCTCCCGTCAACAAAATTTTGACCAAGTCCCTCCTTGATGTAAATAAAAATCATCATCCAAAAAATCCCCACCAAAATAATCGCTACATATATATATGCACAAAATTCACAATAAAAATATTTATAGAAAAATCGCACACACCAACCACCCAAATAATCGGTTAGCATATTTACACAAAATTAGTAAATCATAACACCCCAACTAAATTTCCAATAACACACTATCTTATGACATCAATTTCCCCACAAAATTATTAGGGAAAAACCAATAGATGCATACGAAGTCAATTTCCATACGGGCATCAAAGTTTCCAAATTTGCATCCGTGAAAAAATTAACCAAAAACAGAAAATCCTTCCCAAATCAAGAAAACAAACCCGATCCCTTCTATGCGTCAAATTTCCAAAATCACATAATTTAAATTAACCAAAGTCATCTTCTCAATCCCGAAAAAGTCGAAAAAAAATACCGGCCACTCACCTTGTTCATGAACAGTTGAAGGATCACTAGGCACCAGAGCGTAATTCTCAATCCCACATATCAGAGGAGCACCCACCACCCCCACAAGCTTCACGCTCAACACGCTGCTACTCAAGTTCTTGATCGTGTGATGCCAAGTAAACGCCGCAAAACCCCCAACTTGCTTGTATATATCAACCCTAGTCAAATTCTCATCGTTTATGTACACATCAAACACCCTTCCCCCCACCCTCCTCACCCTCCCTTCAATCTCAGCGAAATGCAGCCACACCAAGTAATCAAGCTTTGCGTCCACGCTCAATTCGTACTCCAAAATCCCGCCGCCCTCCTCTGCGGTCGCCGCCGCCATCGCCGCCGTCTGGTACAGTTTCGCCGGGAAGTAATTCGGCTTCTGCTCAGCCCCACTTATGCTGTTCCGCGTCGATACGGCTATGATTTTGCTCTTGCCGGTTCGAAATCTGGAATCAGACTGCCAGGAGCGGCCAAACACGTCGGAGTCGTTGGAGAAGCCCGGCCCCCACTGGTCGGAGCCGCAGGAGAGTCTCCCGTAGTTGACAAGCACCGTACCGTTGTCGGCGATTGCGGCGGCGTCGTAGGAGGCCGGATCGGCTGCGAAGAGCTCGATGGAGGAGATCACCGGCGGGTCCGTGGCGAGGCTGTAGAAGCAAATTAGGGCTTCGGAGGAGAGGATTGTGGCGAAGAGGTCCGCGTAGGCGCCGTCGCGGGCGAGGGACAGTGGCCACGGCGAGCGCCAGGAGAAGACGACGGTGGAGGCGACGGCGACGTCGAAGGAGGGAGGGTGCGACCTGCCGTCGTAGTTGTCGTAGACGACGAATGTGCGGAGGAGGTAGCGCGAGGGAGGGAGGGAAGGGATGGCGTAGCAGTTCTTCTTGCCGGAGGAGATTGGGAAGAAGCGGAGAGTCTTCTCATGCGCATGGCGGAAGTGGAGCGGCTCCGACACGATCCCGGTGGCGCCGCCACTGAAGTAACGGTCCGAGAGCCACGTCGTGTTGAAGGGGTCCGTGGTGTTGGTCGGACTTCCGCAGTCGATGTGGTAGGACAAACCTTTCAATACCAAATGTTAAATACATTAAATAAAATAAATTAATTATGAAGAGTGTGTTTGGAGATGCGTACCATGTGGAAATGAAAAAGAATGAGGAAGATCGGTGGAAGCGGTGGTGCCGAAGATGATGCATAAGAGTGGGAGAGTGAGGGTGAGAGTGAGAAAGAGAGACATTGTGTGTGTTTTAGCTGGGGTTGTGATGATGGTATAGAAAAGAGAGAAAGGTGCCAAAGTAAAGCAAGGAGCAGAGTGAGTAATGATGTAACAATAATACTATAATCTAAAGAAAATTAGATGAAATGAAAGTGAAGAATCTTGCAAAAGCCTGAGAGTAAGAGAGAGTGTGTTTAGTGTGCCGTGTGTGAGAGGGAGTGATAAATTTGGTGGCAAAGTTTTGGGACTTTTGAGTTTTGATAATTTGGGGTGGTTTATGGTGAGCTAGGATGTTTAACTCTTCCTTGCTTGTGGTTGAAGAAGGAAGCGAAGGGATAATGGGAGCCCGTGAGAAGTGAGAAAGAAAGCATCTAAATTAGAAAATCCTAATTACTGTACAAAACGGTGGGAGTTTGGGTATGATTACTCCAGGAGAGTGAGTGCTGAGAGTTATTGGTGAACTTGATGTTGATGGGCATAAATTGAGCTTTTTGTCATAATGGTGAGGTTTGCACGTGACCAAGCCAAGCACCGTTTGGACAATGAGTAATTCATCCAAGAACATTTTTTCCAACAACGGATATCACGCTTTCTTTAGATTAAGTGGCGGAAAATTGCAGACAGAAAGTTTAAAAAACGGAAAATAAATAAAATATTTTAAATCATGAAAAATAAGAAGTATTTTATGTATGAAACCTTCTCTGTAATGTTGAAGATTTTTCTCCTTTGAAAGGTTGATTGTTATCTTCTTTTGTAGTTTTATCTATGTATAATATATAGAGATTTTGAAAAAAAAAAATTCATCGTAAATCCTTTCTAATTGTTACATATTCTTAAAGGATTTTTTATTCTTTATGTTAGTATTTGACCTTGTTGATGAAGGAAGGTACAATGAATATTCTACGTATAACATTAAATGTAAACTTCTTCTTAATGGTATATCATATAGTCAACTTGACATATTAGGTCTAAGCTTCTTCCTAATAGTATATCATATAGTCAACTTGACTTATTAGGTCTAAATATGATAACTTTTATCTATTTTTGAATAAATTTAAAGACTGCACATGGGATATAGTCAATACATAGGTGTCAAATAGTTTTTTCAAATGAGTTGTTGACGATGGGCAACTTTGACATGTTTTTCCAAAGATCTATGATATCGGCACTCCTTGTAAGATTCTTGTAATGGTAAGATAAACAAACATCCTCTACAAAAATGAGTATTTATAAGTTGAATTATATTATGCAATGTTACTTACTACATATTTTATAGTCAGTCTAAGCACAAGCTTGGTTTGCATCTATGATTAATCAAACGAAGCAACTACATCTGTTGGGATTTGATGTTATAAAAACATGGCTATTTTATGTTTCAAATTTTGTTGTGAATCATTTAATCAAAATAACTTAGGATGATGTTAAGTTTATTGAAATTTAATCTAACATTCACGAGAGAAATATTCAAAATGAAATTATTATAATAACTACCAATTCAATAAAACATAAAAATTAATTATAATCATTGTAATGATCCAAACAAAAGAAGTACATCAAATTCTCAAAACTAGAACATAGCTCAATAAAGCACAAAAATACTTCATGTTGTCTTTAAGTTTATGAATTATGTCTTCAACCTTATCAATAATCTTATGGACACATTCCAAACCATGACGAAGATTCAACGTTAAGGTATTCAAATCTAATTGGAGCCTCTACATTCATTTCTTGTTGTAGTCCTTGAATATCACACCATATTTGGTTTAACATATTATCATCCTAGGGAAATGTGAGGTTGATGTCCTTAAAAACCCATATCTTCATTATACTTTCCTAGGTTTTCTTAGTTAAGATCATGTAGTTGGGCATGGTTACCTCTGTCATGTTCTCATGCATCATTTATGTTGACCACATTTAATTTTTTTCACATATCCCTCATTTGGGAAATTTGACCACCCTAGTTTAGTTTCGCACTCTAAACACAAATCAAATCTTATATACAAGAGAATATGAGTCATAAGAAAACCATAAAATAAGGGCATGCCATTACTCTTGTATTTTTTCATATGTTGAATGTTATGGTATGACCAATTAATGATAATACTACATTTTATTTTCCACATCATGAAGATATCATCTTGCAGAAGTTGTCCATGATTACTATCTCAAGGACTCATAATATGAACATAAATGTAATTTACATTTTTTTATTTCTCTAGTTATTTCTATTTCAGCCATTTCATGCATTTACATTTCTCTATTTTACAATTATATAATTTACTGATTCAATTCATTGCTATTCTATATTTTCATAATGTCTTGATCCAATTTACATTCAAGTTCTTTACAATTTCAGCTTTCTATTTTTTCCAATTAATTGAATTTTCTATTTTTCTAGTTACTTTACTATTTTCAATTTTGTCCTTTAATTTCAATCACAATTAGTGCATTCTTTCATCTTTTATTTTTACATTCCCATTATGCAATGTTCTAAATTCCGACAATTCAATTTTCAATTTCTATTTTCTATTTTATTAGTTAGGATGTTTTTCTTGACATTTCAATTCTTAGGTTTCAATTCATGTATTACTTTTCATTTTTAGTTTCATTTTCTGTTTGTTGTTTTACATTTACTTTACATCCAATTTAATTATGTTACATTTCAATTTCAGTTCAACATTTTAATTACATTCCACCACATTTCAATTTCAATTCACATTTATTGCCATTTTCATTTCAGTTTTTAATTTCAAATTTAGTTTCAATTTTCATTTCTTGATTTGTTCAAAACCCCCAATCTTTAAAGTGAAACTTTTCAGTCAACTCAATCATTTTTTATTCCTTGGACTAACCTAGGTCTACCTCTATATTGCACTTGTAAAAGGGGGCTTAGTTTGTTTGAAACCATACATGACAATGGTTATCAAAGGCTGACTACAACGATAAAAATCTTGCTACAAGAATGTGTATAAGACCTTAAACTTTCAAGCCTTGTAAATGTGAAAACGAACATTATTTGTGTTCATTAGCAATTTAGAAGATTGATAACTCTTGTATATGTCATAAGACACTACCCCTCTTATACCTATACCTATGTTAAACAAATCTTGTCGTGTTTTAACTCCATCTTTTGTCTTTTCTTTTATGTTGAGCAGTGTGCCAATTACACAGTCGTAAAAAATTTTCTCGACATGCATCACATCTATATAGTGTCTAACATCTAGTTTACACCGATATGCAAGATTAAAGAATATTGATTGTTGCTTCCAATTGATCTTCTCAATGGTCTTCTTTTGTGTCTTTTCGAACACAAGGTTAATGTTTTGTACCTACTCATATACTTGTTGATCATTGTGGTACAACTTCATCCTCCTACCATCTATTAAATGCTTTCTTCATTTTATGATAAGGATGACTACGAGGAAGGAACTCTTGATGCCTAATGTACACCGTCTTTTATCCATGCTTCAATTGAGTATGACTAATGCTTTCTTCACATATAAGGCACACATAATTACCTTCACACTATAACGGCTTAAGTTACCATATGCTAGAAAATCATTTATCATGCAAAATAACATTTCACGCAAACGAAAATTATCTTCACATTATGCATAAAATACATTCACACTTGTTTTCGGTAACATCTTCAAATCATCTATCAAGGGCTTTAGCTACTCGTCAATGTCATTGCATGGTTGTTTGGTTCTTGGAATCATCATAGACAACATAATATATTTTCTCTTCATGTACAACCAAGGAGTCAGGTTGTAAATCATCAATAAAATTGGTCATAAACTATATTTACTACTTAAGTTCCCATAAGGATTCATACCATTTGTAGAAATTCAAGTCTCAAGTTTCTTGACTCTACACCAAATTCTGGAAATGTTTCATTAATCTTCTTCCATTATGGAGAACTAGCTAGATGTCGAAGAAGATTGTCACATTTTCTTCTATTTGCATGTCATGTTCGGTTCTTTGCATCCTCTTTAATAACAAACAATTGTTTAAACCTAGATATTATTGGCAAATACCACAACACCTTAGTAGGGGGGATCCTCTATTTCTCCCTTACCACTATTTCCATCAATTTTTTTTTTAAACCGTGATAACCTATATGTTGGACACACACCTTCAATGCAGCAAAGTCATCTTTGTAAAATACACAATTATTAGGGTATGCATGTATCTTTTTGTACTCTAAACCCGTAAACATAGTATCTTCTTTGTCTCATAGCTACAATTAGGTAATGTGTTAAGTTTTGGACGCATCTCTTTCCAACAATTTTATGAAATTTCTATCTATTCATCCATTTCTTGCTTTTAAACTAAATAATTTTAAAGTTGTTGACAATCGCTTAAAGTTAGTGCATCCTTGGTACAATTATTGCTCTAGATCAGACATTAAAGAAACATACAAATGAGTTCTTTCAAAATTTTCTTCACCAACACCACATATTTGCTTTAAATGATCGTTCTTGCCTTCTTCAAAAAAATTTATTGTTCCTAACACATTAGGATTATCTAATATTTATCTGTGTCAAGTCTATATTGTATAACTCTTCACTATACTGAAGAAGAATAAATGACGATGTATTTTCCCAAAATCCTAACGTATTTGATTCAGATAATGAACACATGGACAATAATATGTTCCATTGATAGTTTTTATGTTTACGTGAGCAAATTGCAAGAACTCATCAACTCTCTTTTCATATTCTTCATTAACGTGACGTCGATTTATCCAACTTTACTCTAAAACTATGCATGTTATGAACTTCGTGGTCATTAACCATGCAATATAAAATTCTCACTTTTGTAATTGAAAGTGAGGCCCTACTCATTATTTGAGAAAATATTTTCCATAATGTTGTAATACGTACAAACAAGATTTGTTATCTTACACTTGATAAAATTTTGGTAGCATTTCACATTGATCTTTGAACTACCATGAAATGAAAGTGATAAAAAATCACCACATTCAAGTATGCACTTAGAATAATAGAAAATAGTTCAAACCAAAATTTTATCAAATTTAAGCACAAACGTATAATGTGTACATGTTAACAAATTATGATAACTAACTTTTCCAAATTGTCCAATCAAACAATTAAAGATTTAATACAAATGATTAATGTTTAACCATTGACACTAAACCTTAGACAGAAAATAAAGTTCACTCAATGTGTGCATAAAAAATGCTTAGTATAAATAAAATTATTAGAACAAAAACATACAATATCACCCAAATTTATTATAATACATCTTACTTTTACGATTAATCTAAATTTTTCCCATAATTTCCCTAAAATATATCTTATAAATTATCTATAATTTAATCTCTAAAGTTGTAAACAAACTACTAACTTATAATAATTAAATCACTCCAATGAACTAAAATAATTTATTAGTACATATCATTTTTTCTATTTCTAAGTTTTAAATTTCAATTTTAAACATAAAATAAACATTTATCAACTATATTAAATTAATTTTAATATTCAAAATTTTAAATTTATACATTTAAATAATGCAATTTCAATAAAAGTAAACAATAACTATTAAAAAAAGATACATTCATGCATTATCGTGATTTAGATATCCCAAACAATCACGATGTCAATTTCAAAAGCAAATTGGAAATTTAGACCATTGGAAAACGTAAACTCAATCCAATAAAACAAAAGAATATTCACCATACAAAATCAATTACAAAGAACGAAGAAAACTGTTTTTTAATCATCCATTGTGGTAAATTGCTACAACTATTGTGGTAGAGGTTTCATGGAACTTTGTCTGGATTCTCCTAATTTGATACGGGAGAACTAGGTTATTGGTTCGATCGTAGATGTTAGTGGATACTAGGAGATTGAAAGTGTGTTAATTTCTAGAATGATAGGTGGGCGGACAGTCAGGTATTGAAAGAAAAGTTTCGAAGACTATTTACGATCTCTTAGTGTTTCAAATAGTGTGGTGGGTGACCTTGTCCAAAGGGGGAACATAACTAGTGAAGGGTGTTCCAGGTGGTGTTTAGGTTGGCGTAAGGAGAGGTTTGTATGGGAAAAACACGAAAAAGAGAAACTGCTGACTATGATCTCAAACGTTCGTTGGTGCTCTAATGATCAGGATAGGCTGGTGTGGGTAGGAGATGGCGATAACAAACAAGAGTATATAATTAAATATGAGTATAGTGTGCTGAAAAGGAGGATCAAATGCAGATTTATGAGATTTTTAAGTTGTTATGGACTCTTAATATTGTTCTATCAACAGTGGTGTGCGCTTGGAGGTTACTATTGGATAGACTACCAACCAGATTTAACTTAGCTAAAAGAGGTATGCAGTTGACAAACTTGTCATGCCCATTGTGTCAAGAATATGAAGAGTCTGGACAACATTTGTTCACCACGTGTAAGGTGGCCTAAAATGTTTAGGATCAGTGTGAGAGGTGAGTTGGGAATGTCAATGTCAAACATGAGTCTATCACTATTAACTTTCAGAGTTTTGGTCTTATAAGTCGACGACAGTGTATTAATTTAGCATGAAAAGAGATATGAGTGGCTATAGTGACGGAGTTGTGGAACCATATGAATAAGGTGGTATTTAACATAGGGTTAATAGACGCTATAGAGATTTTTACTCTAACTCAGCTCAAAGGTTGGTGTTGGCTTAAGCATAAGTTTAAAAGAGTTACATTCTCATATTCGGACTGGCACTTTGCACCTTTTAAGTGTCTTGATACACTAGACTAGTTTTGGTGACTGTGTTAGAGGAGTTTAGTGGGGTTTGAACTCAAAGGTTAGTACTTTAACTTTATTAGTGCAATAGATTTGGTATTTTCGTATTTTACAAGTGCTTGAATTGAGATGCGAGACCATAGTCGGAGACATACCACTGTATTGAGACCGAAATACAAGGAGGCTACAGGGGATGGTATTGGAGTGGAAGCATCTATTGTATTACACTCATCATTATTAACTTTTTTAATCACATAGATGAGCTATATAATTGCACTAAGTATTCAACCTTTCTTTGTCATCTTTGTTTTTTATAGAGTGATACTACATTGTAATCTCACCATTGGTCTTTCATTCCATAATATATCATTTTGTAAACAGATAGGTGCATCTCTTAAATTATCGTTTTAATTCATTTTATTTTTTACTGTTAAAAAAAATAAAGAAGAAAACAAAAAAAACAACAACATGCAATATTTGAAAAGGATTTTAGGTCAAACCTCTTATAATCAGAGATAATATTCAAAATTTACATTAACCACTTTAAATCATCCACTATAAAATTTTTATATCCAACCGTAAAGAATCTGACCATAAGGAATATAATTAACATAAAAAAAATTTCTGACTGTAGAAAAGCTACTGCACTTTTTTAGTGTCAGGTGCTTAAGTAGTGAGACGTAAAACCTATAACTTAATGTTTTTCTACTAGTTTGGTCTTTATATTTATTAAAATAATGCAAATATATTACAACTTTTTTACGATACTATCGAAACTTACTTAATAAAATATCAAATTACGTTAGAAGTATTTATTGAATAATGATTACATAAGCATTGTGGAGGTATGACCAAAAAGTAGGAGTGATTAATATCCACGTTTAAAACTCATCGTGAAACTTTCAATTAATATAACATTACTATATCTAACTTTCTTAATAAAAATATCAATTTATGTTAGAAGTATTTATGAAATAATTATTGCACAAGCATTGTGTAATCACAGACCCCATAGTCATTATTATAAAAGTTGGAGTAATTAATATCCATATTTAAAACTGATCGTGAAATTAACTTTCAATTAATATACTTTAAATTAATACAACTCAGTGGTGATAATGAGAGCCAAACTCTTAAATAAAAAATCCTGGACATGTATTAAATCCATGTCAGCAACAAAATCAATTTCACATTCGGAAATATGTGACAAAATTAATCAATAACATATTATACTATGATCAAATTAAAATTTGTCCCAAGTTTGTTCTTAAGTTTCTATCAAACGATTGTTTTTAGTTATAATTAGTTAAATTTAACTTTGTGAAATATGTTTTTGTCATAAACTTATTACATCTTAATTTGATTTGGTTTTAATTGTTTTCATTTTTGCTTTTTTTTCAGGTTAGACCTTGTGTATGAAGTAGAGAGACACAAATTTTTAAACCATTTGAATAATGACTATTAATTTTTGTAAGGAAGATTTTTATATATTTTTAGATTTTAAGTTTATTTTAATCTTACAAAATAAATTTATAAAAATAAATTTATAAAATAAAATTTATAAAATAAAATTTGTATTCTATTTATATATTATAAATTAATTTTATTTTTAATTGATGTAAGATTTTTAACACACTTTATTAGGTCAAGATATGTAATATAATATGTAGCACTAGATATTTATAATATTTTAAAAAATAGATTTTTAAATTTAACTCTTATAAAATTAATTTATAAAATAAAGTTTGTTTTTATTTATATATTATAAATTCACCCAACCATTACGATAAAGAATGATTTTTATTTTTATTTATATATTATAAATTGACCCAACCATCACGACGAGAAAGGATGATTAGTGATTCTCAATTAATACAATAGAGGTAGCATGATATCGAACTTCATTATTGTGAACCCATGCTATTTAAAATTGGTTTAAAATAAGAACACATGCAAACGTTTTGATGATATAACAAACCCACAAGAAAGAGTACTCTTGAGTGATAAATACAAATAGATGCACTCACTTGTAATAACTGCTCTGCTTCAATAAACATGGTCTTAAGCCAAATATTTCCTATATGTTTATCATTAATCGGGTGTAATATATTGTCTAAGCAACAATTTATAAATAAATAGAAGAAAACCATCGACAAGGTGATTTAAATGGTTTTATGTTAATTAAGGTAGTCATATCTGGCAAGTATGATACTTGTCCATGTTTAATGACAGTGCAAATCCGAACTCAAATTAATGTGAGAGAAAAAATGAATATGTGGAGATAAAAAAAACGAATTATTTGTTTGACTGGTAAGTGTTTAGCTCTTTGGGGTTTGCAGCTTATTAGACTTGTAGGTGCAATTTTCACATTGAAACTTACTTGGAACATGTTTTTATCTTTGGATATTCACCGTTCAAAGTTTTACCCAAGTTAATTTTTAAGTAATATTTAAGAATTATTCTGAAAATTTTCTTTAACATTGGTCTATATATGTCGTATAGAAAAAGATTTTTCTTATCATAGTGTGTTTATTTTTATCCTGACATAGTTTCATATGCTGCTGATCTGGACATTGCAATAAAAGCTATTGGAAGTTATATAAAAAATGAGCATCTTATGGTTAATGTTTTTATATTAGTTTATATATATTATTTGGTCTGATTTTGGTTACAAATTAATTTATGCAGTGTCTTGATACCTTTTGATGTTCACTGCTAAGGATATTGTACTTTCACTGAAATATAAAATATGAGTTGTATGGAACTTTTTACTTTATTCGTGTTTTTCTATTTCTTCTTTTATGTATTGTTGTACTTGATGTGACATATTATATTATATAATTATATAAATGATACCTTTTAGGTAACTGTAAAAATGTCAAATTTTACTGTTAAGTCTTTGGAGATGTCGCCTTAAATAAATGGCTTCAGTGTGTAGCTTGATTTAGTAAAAAGATAATTTATTATTTCTTTATAGTTTTAATATAGAAAAATCTGGTTGAACCTTATTCTACTAAAATTTTCAAATCAGCAAATAAGTAAGCTAATAAATTTGATTACTTACATGGATATACTAATTTAAAGTTTTTATCGATAAATTTGTATGCGTATTGTTAATTTTACATTGAATAATTGTTGAAATCTTTTATCTTGAAAGTATTAAATTTTTATGTGAGCAACATAGAGGTCAAATATTACAAAAAGAAAGTATTGACAATTAAAACAAGACAGTAAATTCTTTTTTCTAATAAAAGTATGTATAATAGTTAAAATCGTAAATACACATGCATAATAAAATTATCAGCATTAAGATAAAAACCGTCAAAAACAATTATTGACCCATGTAGAAGTGTAGGTTAATTTAATTGCTAAAAACAATTACGTGTGGCAGTTTATAACTATCAGAACCTACATTTTTAACGGCCATAAAATTCGTCTGTTTTGTATATTCATAAATTAGCTTCATTTTTATAAAATCTTACATACTTTTTTTTTATTTTAATATTAAATTGTTAAAAATAAATTTTCAATGATTTTGTAAATAAGGTTGGACTTGTAAGTAAATTGAATCAAATCTTTAAAAGAAAGTTTTTGATAACTATGAACAGATAAACTTTGAGTAGTGTACTTCTAAGCAAAGGTTAGACTTAGGTATAGTAAAATTTATTTTACTTTATTTTTTTATTTCATTATTAGTTTCATCCTTGTCATAGACGGTCCTAACCTAAGGTGTATGTAACTACACTTTCTCATTTTTTAAAAATTATAAAAATAATATTTTAATAGAAAATTATGAGTAATTTTTTTATATCTTACCTTTCTTCACACATTTAAGACCATTTATTTTAGTTTTTACAGTCACTTCATACTCTGTTAGCACTCCACTTCACCCACACTTAAAAGAAGTTGAGTTAACATGGTTTACTAATATAGTTTTATTATCAAATGATTTAATTTTTATAACAA
>Ga0099825_1002395_pt1 | contig 24902 bp, 10 predicted proteins | sample SiratroredBW_FD_76838 | JGI IMG/M metagenome (GOLD analysis project Ga0099825, IMG submission 76838) | Root nodule microbial communities of legume samples collected from California, USA - Siratro red BW | ecosystem: Host-associated > Plants > Roots > Nodule | place: USA: California | collected... | reverse complement strand
GTAAAAAAAAAAAAAAAAAAGATAACCTAATAATTTCTACTTTATTTTTGCAACTTGAACATTAAATTTAAGAGCTAGTGTATAAACAATTTATGTTGTCATTTAGGGTCCCTGTGTTATAGCTTTCTAGTAAAAAAAAAAAAAAAATACACTTTGTTTTTAAATTTAACCCTTGAAAAGATTTTCCGTTAGTTTATCTCAGTTTTTTTTTAATAATCAAAAGCTAAAAATCTAAAATTTTTATTAAACATTTAAGCTATTTTGAATAATTCATCGTAAAATTGGCTGTTTTTCAAAAAGATTTATGTTTACAATTGTAAGCAAATATAAAATTTGTTTATCATTCAATTATTCTTATATATAATTTCTCAATCAAGTATTTTACAGAAAAATTATATATATATATATATATATATATATATATATATATATATATATTAAATTTATAGCAAACGAACCCCTATCCATGAACAATTTTATGTACGTTAAACTTGTTTTTTAACAAATATTTTAAATATGTTTTAATTGATAAGGATATAAAAGTTTTTTGGTTTAAATATTTTCTTCTTTTATAAATTTGCAGTTTTGTATATATTTTCTCAATAATTTTTTTCTCTAGGCTTGTTTCTTGATAAACTTTTTATTTCTATTTCTATTTTGGTTATTATCGATTACTAATATAAGTTAAGTAATGAGCTATTTATTGAGTTATTTATTAAACGACACACCAACAACTAAGTGGGATTCACACATGTAAATTTTATTTTGTTTTATTTTTAGTCTCGAATAATATGTACATTTAGCTTTTGCTCTCAATATTTTTTTTTTTTTCATTTGAATCTCATATTTATTTATTTTTTTAGTTCTTGACCTCCTTTAAGTGATTAGTTAAGCTTTCATGTCACTAGTTGAATATGATTGACAACAAGTGTAATTTTTCTTTAAATTATTTTTCCTAAAGGAAACCATTAATCAATATGATGGAAACAATGCTGTGTCCCTTTAATTAGGATTTGCATCTTCTATTTCTTCCGGTCTTCCCTATTTGATAATGAAACTCAAAGAAGATAATGATTAACAAGTTTAAGGTGTTTTTTTTCTGGGAGTCTTCATCTTTTTTGGGATTCATTATTAAATAAAAAACTGAAAAGCAAAAAGAATTGAACCCAGAGTAAGGAAAATAACACTATTTTTATATAAACTTTAAAATATTTTCTTCAAACCATACAATTTTAAAAAATTGGTTTCAGTCCTACCTGTGTGTTGACATTATTATTTGGTGGATAACTCATCATTTAAAGGATGTCAATAAACCATACAAAGGCCAAAATATAAATGGTTCTTTATAGGGGACTAAAATAAAAAAAAAAAAAATTGAAGACCAAAAACAAATTAAATAATTTATTGGAAACTAAAAAAAAGAAATACAAATGTTCGTCTTACTCACTCATTGACGTGTTACTTAACACATAACTCATCACTTAATCAATGAGTAAAAAATAAAAATTAAAAAAAGAAAAATTTTGATAAAGAAACAAAAGGGAAAAATTATTAAAAACTATAAACAAAATTAGCAAATTTATGAGAAGTCAAACAGCTATTTAAGGAAATTTTTATCTTTACACGGTATAAAAATTAAGCCTAAATTTAAACTCTAAAGAGAAAGAGAAGCCATTTTTTTAAAACATATAATTTAGCCTATTGCGAAATTTCTAATTTAACCTATAAAAAATTATTAAAACAATTTTTTGATATGTAAAACGTTGTTATTTAACTTATAATGTAAAATGATACTCCTAAGAAGCCAAGTTAATTTTTTTACACATTTAGGATGTAAAAAGTTTTTTATTTAATTTTAAATATAAAACATTACACATAAGACACTAAATTAAAATTGTTACAAATTTAGAGATCATGTTTCATGTATAAAGTAAATATATGTTAAAACAAATATAACAATTACACGAACCAAACATTTTACAATAGAAAACTACTTTAATAAATTTATACATTAAAAAATGTTTATATATATCAACATTAAATTATATATCTAACCTAATTTTTGTTAAAGAGGCTTGATTTACTTGGACTTGGCCATTAAGATAGCTTGAAAGCATAAGTTGGAATATATATATATATATATATATATATATATATATATATATATATATATATATATATATATATATATATTTTAACAAATATAATTATAATAAAATTTTTTTAATAAAATACTAATATATAAAATAGAAAATAAAGCACAGGATAATATAATTTCACAATTCAACTTTCAAAATATTATTATAGTAAAATAAGTGATACTGTTCTAGCCCGTTTTCATATTGAAATTTAAAAGTTGATCTTTTTTAGTTCTTATAATTTGCAAAACAGTAACTTGTTCGACATAAATGTCTTATACATAAACATTTGACAAAATGAATATTAAAAAAATAAACACGTGGTTAGATATTTAATAAAAAGAACATAAAATCAAAATAGATTGCGGTATAAGCGACTTGTAGTGGTTAGTCATAACAACAAAGCTTTTAACAAAGAATACCATTCTTCAAATTACAAATACTAAAAGTATTAATTTTACATTTAAAAAACTTAATCTAATTTTAAAAAACTAAGAACTTGTATAAATAAACTACAAAATTGTATTTATGCCATGTTTTAAATTTGAGTAAGAACTTTACAGTTACAATAAGTTTAGCATGTCAAACTTTATATATTAGGTTTTGTAGAAATAAAATATATATTATTAAAAAAAAACTCTATGGACAAATTTGAAGATGAAAAAAACATATTAATAGTCTTTAATTGTTTATTGAAACAAAATCCAATGGATATTCTGATGTTTAAGGTAATAAGTCTTTTAGTTGGTGAAGTTTTTATTCTTCTTAACTAAGATATCCAACATCCTATATTTATATCTTTATTGTGAGGTATTTTTTGTTGAATTTAAATATAATTTAGTTATTATTAATAATCTGATATTAAATCTTAACAAATTAACAAAATTGTCTACAATTGATTATGGTTATAGAGGGTGTTAGTTTAGGTGGGTTGAAATTTATCAATAATTGAATTGAGCCTTCTAATTGGACCTTTCTTATCAGGTGCGCATTACATGATTTTGGATTATAGGTAGATTACTTTTCGCACCTCCCAAATTTATTTTGAACTTAAAATTTACTCCCCGACCCACACGGGACAATAAGTGTTAGGATAAAATTTAAAATAAACATTATTATCATATGTAAGTTTGAAAACACTAATAAGAATTTTAGTAATATCAAGAACACACACTAGATCATGTAAAAAGATTTTGATACTAGAATCCGATAAAACAAGATTAGCATAACTAATGTGTTGAAATCTCATACGTGATAGACACTCTTTGTTGAGAAAATTACAGAGTTTTTGGTTACATGATGAGACACCTCACTATCAGGATATAAAACAGAGATCGTCTCCTGTGTAATGTGTACAAAGAATTTATGACTCATTCTATTGGAACTATAAATGGGATTTGAAAAAGATTAACACTAAATTAAAATGATGGTTGTTGATCATACATGTACCGTCATGGAAGAGTCGTATGACCAACTTTGCTACAAGTTCGACAGTATAGTCTAATATGAGACCACGAAGATAAGGATGCATAATTCTACGAACTCGGAATAGAAGGTCAAAAACCAGGCGAACGAGAAAATCTTGATGTGTTGGGAGGTTTGAAATTCAAGCATCATTTACAAATAGTATAGTGAGATCGCACAGAGTTTTCACTTGACAAATTTCATGGTGCAAACACAATGTTGGTCTTAAAAACATTATTATAAGAAATTTTATGATTCTTAAAACATTTTTTTTAACAAGAATAAGAGTTTTTATCTCCTCTACCGTATAAGGATTAGTACGAGATGTAACAGATGTAATGAAATTGTCGTAATCATCAGGTAAACTATTAAGATTAGATTTGATGTGATCATTAGCAGAGATTGGGGCTCTTAAAACAATAGAAGTGTCGACAATTTTCTTAATATCAAGCAGGTACGTAGTCAAAGATCAATCTTTCTTAAGAGTCTCGAGTTTCATTTTCAACTTATTGATCTTAGCCCTATGTGTGGCACAAAATAAGTGTTGAGACGTTGTCATAGATGTGCTGAAGTATCAAAACCCACCATCTTGATTAAAATTGGTCACGTTATAGATGTAAGCAACCAGGTAACAATAACTTCATTTTGTTGCTTATACAAAATATACACAATATTGATAAGATTGGCTTGCTCATCCTGAGAATGAAGATATCAAGGTGGAACATTAGGGAAACATCAAAAAATTGAAAGAGTTTGAGACCTCAAACTGTTGTAATAACTTGTTGTTTCCATATCAAAAAATTATTGTCATCCAACTTAAATTTGTGAGTGTGGTAAAATGATGCAGAACAAAGGCAGGTTGGAGAGAAAAATCAGAGTGTCATGTTGCAAAAGAAGAAAAAGCCATGAGAGAAAAAAAATCAGCTCATGATACGTGTTAGAAAAAGAGAGGGAAAGGAAAACAAAACATAAAAGAGAACATCTTATATTAATGAAAAACATATATACTATACAAAGCGAAAAAACCATATGTATAAATAACAACCATAACATCTAACATAATAAACTATGTAACCAAAGAAACCATCTAACCCAAAAGATCGTCTAACTCAAAAATTAATCTAATATACAAAGTATTAATTGTCTAATACTATAGATAGAGTCTTGGACACTTATTCAGGATTTTGTATCCTATTTCTTTAAAATATAGGCTAAATTTCGAAGATGATCCTATGATAATTAGTATTGATCTTGAGATTAGTTTACATGACTTAATAATTTTAGAAATTTTGGATAAGTATTATATTATTGTTAGCTATGACAAGTTGATCTCAATCTTCAATCCTTCTTTACTAACAACTCTAGTCTGATAATCAAACGAAATTGTGAGATGTTGAGGATGGTACAAGGATAAAATGAATCACTACAAATTTTATATTCTTATTAAATACGAGTTAAATTTAATTGAGAGAATTCATACCCATAACAATTAAATCCCTTCGGAATATTTTATCATATAAGGTGAAAGGTGAGAAGGTAATAGTTACATAAGATATATTGCTCGAATACCGAGTTATATATTGACGACAACTTAAATCATTATGATTTGAATTAGTCATAACCATTTGAGCTACGCATTGCACGCCAAATTTTATACTGTTGCTTTTGTTTGTGAACATGCTCTATGTCATCTTATACATTACTTGCACTGGTGATCCACACGTAAGCCACCTTTAAACAAAAAAAAAAAAGAGAGAGAGAGAGAAGGAGTTAAATAATGGGTGATGAAGACATTGATTAAAAATTATAATTAATTAAAAGAATTAATTACTTACGAGTTAAGTTATAAAAACTACTTTAAAAAACGTAGTAAAAAAAAGTAATTTTAAGTAAGTTCCGAAAATAATATTTTCTTTTGTGATCAATCACAAACTTCAAATAAATTGGTATATCTACGTTGAAAGAAAACAACAATGTAAGGTTGGAAAAATTTTCATCAATACAATTTTTTGAAGATGTGATTTTTATTATTGATATGATTAAAATGATCTATATAAATTAGATATAATCTTATTCTTATAAATTAAATTTTAAGAATGAATTAAGTACAGACTCAGTTTAAGGCAATATTTTTTTCAGTAAAAAAATATAATTAATATACACATTGTAATTTATATTGACAATGCAGTATATACCAATACACAATTTTGTGGTACATAATATTAATACCTTTCTGGTGTTAAAATAAACAGTATTTCTTGTAAAAATATTAATTTATATTATCAATTTTGTAAAATATTAATATATGATAATATCATTGTAATAACAAATGTCTATTTTAATAATTTATTTTGTATTAAATATATTACATGTTATTAAGATAAAACTTTAAACTTGATTCTAAATTTGATTCAAGAATACATACTAACAGTATACAATACTGTGTCTAAGTTTTGCCCTGAAAATACCCATAAAAATGTACCTTATAATTTTATATGTGAAGTATATAAAAGACCAGAAAACTATGCAGTAACATTTCTATTTTCCAATAAAAAAAATGGAAGTCAATTATTTTTGTTTCTTCTTCCCCTGCTTTTAATCAACTAAACTTACACTGTTTTAACAAATCGTAATAAATACAGAGAGATTAATAATTCAAAGCTTTTATATTTGTACACTTCTTCTTAGGAATCTATATGCAATTTTCATCTTTAAATCAATTTATTTGTCTCCATTCAAATCAGATGGGATTTATACAGGTTGAAACGTGTAGTAATGTTATTCCTCTAGATAAAAACGGTAGAAAATATGGTGGATATTCACAAGACACTAATAAAAAGGTAAATCAGTAAGTTAAGATTGTGTATAAATGGAGAATCTCTAGAATATCATAAGTTTTTATAAATATTTAAAATGGATTACAATAAAATATGTTATTTGAATAAATAATTTTGAAAGAAGTTCAAACATTAAAATTTAATTTTAAATCTCATCTCAAAATTTGAATTTTTTGTATTTATTTTAAATTTATAAACTCTACTCAGACTTTATTTCGTTGAGATGAATATTATTGTAGTTAGGATGTCTTCAATTTAATGTTAATGTTTGATTTATGTGGCGAAAATTTCTTTTAGAATAACATAATTATTTTTCAGTCGTTATAATTAATATTAATTTTTTTATCCATATAAAGTATTATGTCTTATCACATTGATTAGAGCTATTTTAACATTAATTTTTTTTTCTGTTAACATTAAACAAATTATCAATCAATATTAATAAAAAAAATTCTTAATTAATATTTATAAAGTTACTTTTTTGAAAATATTAATTACGATTTTTTATTACATCAATGAGACTGTTTTTTTAAGTTATATAATTAAATATTTTCAATTAATGTTATTAACATTATCGAGATTATTTATTTATTGATGTACACAATAATTATTTCTTTATTTTTTTAATTGATATTTGTCAAAGATTCTTTTAACTAATATTTATAGAGTTATTTGTTGGTAATTACCAACATGATTTATTTTATTGGAGTTTGTACTAGTTATTTTTAATCGAAGTCTTCAAAATTAAAATAATAATTCTTATATTTAGTAATAATTGAAATACCTTATTCAAACAATAAGATTAATTTAATAAATTAGAATGAATTTTGGTCAGTATATTTAAAAATTTTAAAATTAAAAAAAATCAAATTTAATATATTTAAAATTTTCAAAATATAAATTTTTCTATTCAAATACACATAAAATTGAAAATATCTGACAAAAATAAACAATGAGAGAATAAAGAAGCCTTACAAAATATAATTACTAAGATCAAATAAAAAGAAGATCAATATAAGTTAAAATTTACACTTAAATCAGTTATTTTCCTGAATTTTGATGATTATATTTTAAATTAAATTTGAGAACAACGATTTAAAGAGCCCGATGCTTATAACCAAGATGCATTCATGGCTTATAATTGCTCCATCTTGTGGGGTGTTATTATTAGACCTAAAGGAAAAAGAGTAATATACAAGTCCAAATTTCTTATTTTATTTTTAATTTTAATTTTTCTAGGAGTTTCATAACTAAATTTTAATGCACCCTTTTATTTTCCACAGTCCTTTATTTCTAGTGATTTCCAGGAAATAAATATTGCGTTTCTTTTTATCATGGGTTTATCAGCAAATTCCATAACCTCATGGTAAGTAGTATCTAATAACACCTTTATGATTATAATAAATTCAAGACTAAGTAATTAGAATGCATTGAGGTTAAAAATAGAAATTAGGGTAATTTAGAAGGGAGTTTTGGGATGATTAATGAAAATTTGAGCATTCTCCAATTACGAGGGTTCTTCTTTTATTTGGGAGTTAAGAATGTTTTTTCAGGTTGTTAGTTCCAATAACAAGGTTGTAATTGGGGTTTCCCTTTAATTGATACTTTTGGTTCCAGTAGCATATAAGGTAAAGTTCATCTTATCTTTTTGCATGCTTTCAAAATAAATCCCGAGTGTTATTGTACTATATATTCCTAAAATTAGTGGAAATTTCTCTAAAGTTTCGTTCTCACGAAAGTTATGTATACTTTTAGATTATTTTATTTTGTTGATAAGCATGTATACTTAGATTGATTAAGACATTAAGATTTAGAAGATTAGAGTCCGAGTGGATTTTAGGGAGATGCCATGAATTAAACTTTATATTTTTTTTTTTTATAGTTCAGAAGATGCAAGAGAGTCTTCAATAAAGTCCTTAATGCAAAACAGTGATATATTTGATAAAAAGACAATATATTTTTCATCCTCATTTGTGGTACGACCGTTAGATTAAAAAAATGTTAACAAGAAATATTAATTATTTTAAAATATTTAAAAGTTACTAAAAATAAAGAACTTCAACTCTTACTTTATGTTTAACGAATTTTCTTTTCAATATATAAATTAGATAAGGCGTTACTAATACGAGATGATGAGAAATATTAAAGTTGTGTTTGATTAACGTTGAAAATATATCTAACTAAAAGAAACTTTATTTAACTAAAATAGAATAAATTCTTGTAGTCACGTTTGCAATATATGGGAAATATATTAATCAAAGTACACGCTAAGAATACACTCACATACATACTCTTTTATTATTATTTGAAGTTTATTAAAATTTTTGAAAAACATAAAATAATTACAGTAGATATAAGAATAGTTTAATTGAGTTTAGTAATGAATGGATATGAAATTGGAGGTAAATAAGGGAATATGTGTAAGATAAGATTAAAGAGATGGCATAAGATAATTGAGAATAAGAAAATAAAATGTTTTTGATTTATTTGTTGGTAGTAGTGCAATTTTTGCACCTGATGACCAGAAACTGTCCCCCTGTCCCTGCTGTCTTTGGTCCATTGTCCTTCCTCTCCTCTCCTGTATGCCCAAAACAAACCCAAGTGGTCCCCACAATCCCTTCGCAAGGGCAAGGCCCCCAGGACAGTTAACCCTATCCCTCAGTAGTTTAACGCAAAATTTAATTAAAATTTAGTTGAGTACATTGTGTGTAGATAATGCATGATTAAGTTTTTAATTAATAAGAAAGTGCAGAATGAAGGTGAAGTGTAGACGTTAGAAATTGGGGGGAATTGTAACGTTGATCACGGAGCAATAGTGGTGGTGCAATCTGAGCCATGGATGGCGAGCACCAAGATTGACGGTGTACAAGTGTCGGTGGCTCATTGGTGACGACGCTCAATTGCTCCAACACAATTCCTTCGTGGGACCCACCACCTGTCCCACTTCTCTAATTCTCTGTAGTTGAATTGAGGAGGCCACAAACACCTCTCTCTCTCTTTCTCGTTCCTTATTATTTGCATTTGTTTTTTTGCACGATCAGAAAGGCTAAACTGCGGAAGGCTGGCGAACAGTGAATAGGTATAGTGGTAAAAGAATAAAAAAGTAAAAGAAGGAAGGGGTATATATATGTGGGGGGAGTATACAGATATAGATATAGATATGGTGGTGCAGCTGTGGTGATTTGGCATTTTGTGGTTTTTGTTCGGTGCTTGTTGGTTGGATGGTTTGTTGCTTCTATTTCGTGTTTACATATTGGAGCTAGCTTAGCTACTTTCGGCAAAAGAAACCCAGAGATACGCACACCCTACTGCACCTGCTCCTCATAAACTAAGAAAGAACAACCCCCTCCAAACCCTTACTTTTTGTACCACCGAATCATTACTCTCACTTCCACTTTCAGTTTCGGTTTCGGTTTTTCACTCATAGCCAGTGTTGCAGTTTTTACTTCTCAGACAAATAATATAATTTGCGTTTCGGGTCATTCGAGAACGAACACCAGAAGACCGATTGCGAAATCAGAATGTTGTTTTCGGATTGCCATCTTGGTTGGTTGAGCATTCTTGTCAAATGAGGTATGTGTTTTGGAATGTTCTAATTCTAATTCCAATCTTCAACGCCCAAAACCCCCTCTTATAAAATAAATTTCATTTTTTTCCTCTATTTCTTTTTTACAGCCTTCGCAGGTCAATTTTTTTCGACGCGCACATTAAATTGCATGCAATAGACGCGCAAGATGTTTTAAACACCATGCCGGCGAACCTCCTTCTGTTGGGTTGAAAGAGAAAACAAAAGAAAAAGCTTTGCGTTGTTTCGTAAAAAAATTGCTGTGAAATTTTGAAGGAAAACGAAGAGGGAAAAATGGACTGCGCTAATGAACTTGAAATGCTAGAACCGAGCATTGAGACGGATAAGCTAAGCTACGAAATCTTCTCCATTCTCGAGAGCAAGTTCCTCTTCGGCTACGACGATCCCAAGCTCTGGTTCCCCAAACAAATACCTCCCAAGCCGGAGTCTGAGACCCCGCTTAACGTCACCGCTGTGGACGGCGTCTCCTCCGTCAAGAACCAGCGCGGCAAGATATGCATTCTCGCCATCGACGGCGGCGGCATGCGCGGGATTCTCGCCGGGAAAGCCCTCGCCTACCTGGAATCAGCGCTCAAGAAGAAATCCGGCGACCAGAACGCCACCATCGCTGACTACTTCGACGTTGCTGCCGGGGCCGGCGTAGGTGGCATCTTCACGGCGATGCTCTTCGCAACGAAGGACCACCGGCGGCCGATTTTCGCCGCGGAAGACACCTGGCGGTTTCTCGCGGAGAAAGGAAGCAAGTTCTACCGCACGGGCAGCGGCGGCGGGGGGTTCATGAAGAGGCTGCTTTCCGGCGGGTCCGGTTCGGTGGCGGCGGCGACGGCCGGTTTGGAGAAGGCTGTGAAAGAAGCGTTCACGGCGGAGAAGGGTGGGAGTTTGACGCTGAAGGACACGATAAAACCGGTACTGATTCCGTGCTACGACTTATCGAGTACGGCGCCGTTTTTGTTCTCGCGTGCGGACGCGTTGGAAACGGATAGCTTCGATTTCCGGTTGTGGGAGGTGTGTCGAGCGACTTCGGCCGAACCGGGTTTGTTTGAACCGGTTCAGATGCGTTCCGTGGACGGTCAGACAAAGTGCGTGGCGGTGGACGGAGGGTTGGCGATGAGTAACCCAACCGGCGCCGCAATCACGCACGTGCTGCACAACAAGCAAGAGTTTCCGTTCGTGCGAGGCGTGGAGGACCTTCTGGTTCTGTCCCTCGGAACGGGTCAACTCTTGGAGGTGAGTTACGACTTTGACCGCGTCAAACGCTGGAAGGCCAAGGACTGGGCCCGGCCCATGGCCCGCATTTCCGGCGATGGCTCATCGGACCTGGTCGACCAGGCCGTCGCCATGGCCTTTGGTCATAGCCGCAGCACCAATTACGTCCGCATTCAGGTATTTTTTAAAATTTTTAATTTTTTTTGGTGGGGTCAGTTATTAAATTTTGTGCTTAGTCAAATTGTGAATTGTCAGAATGTCACAATTAGGCTTTGAATAATTTGAAGAAATGGAAATTGAAACTGTTAATGGGTGTCAATTTTATTTTCTCTTTTCCGGTACTGGTTGAGTTTGTGAAGTCCGTAAACGTCAAGGGGGTATTAAATGGAGTCAATTTCACACCAGCCGGAGGGTAGGGGGTGTGGGGTTTCCGTAGGGGATCTGTTGTGTGTTGTCTGGATGTAGCAAGTTGATGAGTATGCATGGGATAGCATAGCTGGATTTGGACTTGTTATGGGATATCTATTGATGGATGGGTGTTAATTAATGTTGTGCTTTTTGTGCATTTTTATCTGTGTTTCCATGTTAAGGAAACCTTCCCATTCTTTAGCAACTTGGATTTGGTCATGAAATGGATACACATACACATTCACAAACAAGTTGGTATTGTCAGTTGGATTCATTGAAGGAATGCCCAATTCAGACTCTTCCTTAAATAGAGCCGTGTCGTGTGAATTAGAAAACCTCTTTAATTTTAGTTATAACTATTAATAAAAGCCTATTCCATATTGGTTGGGACTGTGATTACCAAAAGCTTTTATTTTAATTTGAATTTATGTGTGTTTTATGTCATTTAATTTGGTCTTTATGGTCATTTGAGTGTGTGATGGTGGCGGGGGCATTGAAATCTTACTGACAGCGTGCATGATGTAGAGATGAATGAATGTGATACTTAGCAGGGTATATTTGAGTTTTACACGATGGATGTTCTGAGGGATTGTTATGTGACAGGCAAATGGGTCGAGCATGGGGCGTTGTGGACCCAATGTGGATACAGATTCAAGTCCCGGCAACGTAAAGATGCTGGTTGGAATAGCAGAGGAGATGTTGAAGCAGGAGAATGTAGAGTCAGTGCTGTTTGGAGGAAAGAGAATTGGGGAGCAGAGTAACTTCGAGAAACTTGACTGGTTTGCCGGAGAACTTGTCCAGGAGCATCAGAGGAGGAGCTGCAGAATAGCTCCCACTGTTGCTTTCAAGCAAGCTACCCCAAAACCGACTTAGGCCATGGCCAACACTTGAAACAATCAACCTAAAGAAAAAGGTAATTACCAAATGTTTACCTCAATAATTTATAGACATCCTTTCAAACATACCCGACATTGCATTGTCCGACTAATCCCATTTTTTAATGGCTCCATTTAATCAAATCACACAAGCATTTATGTCGATGGTATGACAGAATAGCGTTGTTGAGTTGTTTTTCCTGTTCAGTCATTTTGTTAGGTACTTGAAAGCTTGTTTACCGAATGAACCCTCCCCTGGTGGTGGGTGAAGTGTTGAACATAGTATTTGTAAAGTTAATTAATTGGTGGGGGAGGATGATGACCTACTTGTGGATGTCTTGTAGTGAAGTATATATGACACGGGTTCATCCTAACAACCCCAATTGAATTTCATTGACTAACATTATCAAGAACAGGTGCTGAATTTGTCAGCTTCTGTATCGGCGTTGTGTCCTTATTAGCTCAGTATATATTATGAAATCTTATAACAGGAAATATGTCGTATAGAAGGAAGATGAAAGAACACAGGTGATGTCGGGCCACCGACAGTTGTTGTTAGTATTGGGAAAGGGCATTGTGGTGAATTTGTTTCAAAAGGGGAAAAGCAGGATGGGAACTTGGAAGATGTTAATAGGGTATTTTGATCATAAAGAATGAGATGATGGAGGGACACCCTTAAAAGTATTTCCGTAGTCCTGAAAAGGTGCTTCTCATGTCATCATGCCAAAGGGCGGTTGGGTGGGGTGGTTGACTATTAACCTTCCGCTTCATGGTGAATCAAATTAAGTAGGGAGATTCTTAACTAATTAACTGCTTGCAGAGAGGGCATTGAGGTCATTTGATTGAAGTTCTGATATTCACTAGTTGTAGGTCATACCCTAATTAAGTAGGTTCCCTTTTTTCCTGTTGTTTGTCGTTTCTTGTTTCCTCCTTCTATCCCTATATTATATATCTTTGCCAACAAAAGATGGTAGTTTTCTATGCCATGGAAACACATTTTTGTAAATTACCAACCACTGTATTATTCAAACCACTTAATTTTCTGTGAGATTTCATAGAAACCAATTTTCATACTTTAATGGAGCAGGGGCTCTTTTCATAAGTATGTTTCTGGGACTCATATGGGAAATTAACTTTATTACATAATTTTGACCAAATAAAGAAGATTTGGGCAGTCAGAGAGAAATTGGTTGGTTTGCTAGATTCGGGGAAGTATGACTATTAAGGGAGCAATGAAATGGAGACAACATTAGCAGGCATGAGCACTTGAACATATTTTCTTTTAAAAAAGGAAAATAACTGAACAAAAGGTATTCACTATTCGGTCACTGCTCGCATGTCCCCTATAAAGGGAGAATGTTCAATAGATGCTCCAAAATCCAAACGTATTCCTTTTTTTCCTTTCAAACTCTCGAATGATTATGTTTGCCAACCCCGATGGCCAATGGGATTCTACGAAATTGAAATCCCAAGCAATATGATTGTTTTCACCCTGTCTAAATCTTGAAGAGTAAAGAACTTGATCATTTGAAATTGCAAAATCCTGGTTGTATCTGATGCGAATGGTTTGATTTGTTGCAGGGAAAAACCGATATAAAGCAGGAGGAAGGGAAAAAACTAAAAACGAAAAGAAAAGAAAAGGAAAGAAAAGGGCAGATAGTAGTAGTAGTAGTATAGCAGCTTTACTTTTGAGGATTAGACAAAGAAGGTTAGGGAGTGGAGTGAAAAGGACAAGTGGTGTAAAAAGGGTGGAAAATCTTTGTGGGATACTTTGCTCTCTGGAGGACAGACATTGTGGTGTCCACTCTACCTTTCTATTTGGGTAAGAAACCAAGAAAGAAAAAGCCAAGTGTCTGAGTTTAAGCTTTTTAGGGTCAAACATGAATCAAGTGTGAATTTTTTATTTTTAAAATCAAAATTCAGGGTGCTAAATTGGCTCACATTCTTCCATTCTAGTTTACTTCTTTTTATTCAAGCATGTTTTGTAAATCTCTTTTATATTTATGAAAGTTTCATCCCTGCTTCAACAAACTATGAAGGTGCTGGGCTACACTCTTATTTTAAATTTAAATATCCGACCACAGATTGAATTTTGTTATTCAGCTTTTTTAATTTCTTAGCATCAACCTCGCCAGTGACAATGGATGGCATTCACGATCATAGCTTGGTGCTATCGGACTTATATTGATTATGAAATTAAAAGTAATAAAATTATGTCATCTTCTAATTGATGTTGACAGTTATTTGTATTATCAATACATGGTTATTGATCTAACGTGACATAAAGGATTTCATTTCCATTCACAAGTTACACTTTATTGTTATTATAGATTATTTTTAATATTCATTTGTCTACATGGCATCTGTTATTGATTTCGTTACTCAATTAAATAATATTAATAGAAAAGACTCAAATAAATATTGTAACTTGAAAACGAGACTATCCTGTCATTTTAAATAAGATATAGACCCACATAAATAAACTTAACAACTAAAAGTATAATTAATTAGGTCATCATAAAATTTGTAAACTTTTATTTTTTTTTAATTTAAATCATGGCTTCTGGATTCTGCAATTGTATTTATGCATAAATTGCAAGGTTTTCGTTTTTTTTTTTTTTTGCAATTTAAAAGCATGATTTTGTATTTTACTAGACTTTATCTTGTTAGAATATAAATATGAATGTGAATAGTAGGTGTTCTCTATAGTTATTAGAGAAGTAGCCGTTGTTCTGGGGGCTGTAAGAGTGCTTTTGAATCTCCTTTAACCCAAGCGATTCGAGTATTGGCAAATAAGTGTGGTGCACTGAAAAATAAGTGAATAACAACTAATCAGGTCTAATTTTAAAGTTAATGGTTTTATTTTAGCAACATTCTCTTCAGATTAATGAATAATTACGTGTGTATTTAATATAAAAGTGAAATAATTTTAATCATATTGATAGTTAAAAAGAATTTTACAGGAAAAATATTTTTTAAAAATTGTGATAATTTTTAAATGCTAATATATTTACATTATTAATCTTGTCAATTTTAAATTATGGTAATATTTTTTTTTACTTATTTTTAAAATATTAAGAACTAAAATAGTTTTTTTTTTATAGATAACTAATCAAACTTAAATAAATCTAAACATTATTGATAGTATTTCTATATACACACACACCAAATTAGTTTACATCAAATTTTTTATGGTTAGAAGAAACTATAAGGAAAGTTATCTTAAACTGTGCTATTGCGATAAGAAATTACTAAAAAACACATTACATTTTTCATTGCACTTAATTATAACCCATTGTTATTTTCTTACGTCATATTTGTCCTAAAAATTATATAAATTATCATTATTTTTAATTAATTGCAGTGTAGATACATATTTATTACACTAAAATTGTTATTTCGTCCATTTCACTAAAATTATGTATTTATGCCGTTCTTTGAAAAGAGCACACCATTTTCTTATTATAATTATAAAAGAGCATATCATTTCCATTATTTAATATAATTTTGAGCAGTAGTATTGAAAGCCTAACAGATAAGAAACAAGAAGTGAAAGCAGAAGATTGAGAAAATGATCTGGTGGGCATTACTTTCCATTCCCCGTAATTGAGGGTAACCTACCCCACCTTTTAACTTTTAGGGACTTGTTGCCCTTTTGATTTGTTCACCAATTTTCCTTTTGGATACAAATTTTCCTTTTTATTATACTTTGGGAGGGTTTTAATTTAGTAACCATCGAGAGAGTTCATTTTGAGAACACGATTTGATAACGATTCATAAACCACACAATACAAAATATAACTCAATTCAATGCCATTTGTAGATGTTGGATCATCTTAGTCAAGTAGTTAAACCACCAATTCTATATACCCTAACTAAGTAAACTCAATTCAAAACCCTAACAAAGAAAATGACAATAACCAATTTACCCCATGCATGTGTCGTTATCATGAATCACCCCAAAAGAATCATAATTTCTTTCTATCAAGATACTAATGACGTGGTAACACGAGTCATGATTTACCTCTAAGATGGTATAAACTATATAAACTACTCTAACATGAATCCATCTAATAAGGTGGTGTAAAAGACCAAAGCATGACCCTACCATTGTTTCACATGCATGAGCAGACAAGAACTATGTTCTACTATTCCAGTGAAAAAGTTAACGTTGACAGTGTTTATACCAAGTTTTTTTGCAATTTTTAAGTGATCATGGATCAAAATCCTACACCCCCACTGTTTCATCCTTTCAGAAAGATACTTTTCCCACCTAATTAAATTCCCCTCTACTAATCAAACAGACATAAAGATAAATTGATGGGTTTTGTCAATTGTTGCTTTTTTTGACATTTTGTCTTGCTTTGATCACATTTAGCATCTCATAATTAATACCATGCTTTCTCCATCTCTTCCACTATTCAATGTGAAAGATACCATTTATTGGGCTAAAGCACTTTACATACACAAACATAGATTTAAAGAAAGAGAGCCTCAAGATTATTATTATTATTATTATTATTATTATTCATACATGATTACAAGAAGGTCACCATCTTATTGAGTCACAATTGGTGGAAGTTCTAACTTAATTTCCTGTTTAGAAATAGCTAAAAGGAGTGCAATCCGTTCATAAAATAAGTCACTTTTGAAGTGATTGTAGCTGGTGCAGAGTCGTTGTTCAAAGAAAAATAATAGTGGGTGCGTTGCTTTTTGTCATGTTCATTGGAGCTATTCATCTTTTCTATGTATATGCCATTTGTCTTCATAATCTACCAATATATATTTTATGCTTTTTTGTTTCGTACTGGCTTCAACCACAGGGCTAATTATCTTTAATATGGCATCATATAAATTTAATACTATCTGGTCTTTATGTTATGGATGACCAAACTTCATAATGGAATCTTTATTATATTATTCAAAATTATTGCTTTATCCTCTTCCATTTGGTCTCTTTCCCTATCTTTGTTCCCTCCCGTTTTCATTATCAACGGATTAGCTTGCTCATAGGGCCCCAAACACGACCTCCTACTAAACTCTATTAAAATAATTACATTATAATAACCCTGAAAATGATCACAATGATAACGACAAATTCCACTAAATGATAAAACTAATATATATTTTACGTCACTAATTGCTTGGTCTCGCTTTTTTTTTTTTTTCTCTTGAGTTATCATGTGTGAGCTGAAAAATACAATGAAAAAGGCAATCAATCATATATATATGGCTCTAGTTGTTGGTGTTGGATTAGAAGGATTGCTAACTTAAAGTGATGACGCCAAAAATAAGATTATAGAAATAAATAATTGAATGTGAGAGATTAAGTCCCTATTATTAGGTGCCGTGCTTACAAAAACTTCTTATTTGGGTTTATTATTACAGAGTTCAACTTCAACATGAATTGTAGCTGTGCAGTATGCATCTTTTTCCTAGATTTTATAATATATGGTATAGTGATATTTCACTTTCATGCCACCATGAATTGGAATGAGAATGATGCTTACCTTCATTTGGGAAGGTGCTTAATTAATTTGCCAATAATTAATAGAGTCTTTTAATTTCGATTAATAGACAAGGACCCTATTAACTAAGTACTGATTGGAGGACTTGAATGAGGCCATTGTGAATTTATTCGATGAAAAAATGTGTAGAACTTAAACTATATGATTACATGCGTTTGTTCATTATATATATGAACTCTTTCTTCAATTTCTTGCTTTTATATGCTAATTAAGATGTGCAGAACATCTGGTTGTTGTGTTAATTGGGTTGGTAATTTCGTAGGGAAAATTCGGCATGCATGTGTTGTTGTTATTAAACACACGATAAATAACCGTAACATTAGTACATGTTTTCTGTACAACTACGATAATCTTAATCTAGACAAATCCGGAATTCTTAGATTTATTAGCAGAAGTACAATTTATAAATTTAAGTGGCATGAGAGATTCATTAGTTTGGTTGTTGACCAAGTCAATGTATTGGTCAAATTGAATATTTCCCACACTTCTTTCTTTTTAGCCTATGTTATTATTAGATTATGACTAAGAATGACTTTTTCACTAAAATATTCTTTTATTCTCATCTCATTTTATATATATACTCACAAATGTTCTTGATTGTGATAAAAAATACTAAATAATATCTACCGCAAATGTCTGTAGATAAAATTTATAATAAATATTTATGGGTAGTATATACAAATATTTTACTTATCCGTTTGTTAAAAAAAAAAAAAAGTTATGAGTGCCATGCAATTTTACTTGCAAATATTTACGTGAGTGATTTTTATTAGATATTTTGTTGAGAATCAAATTATCAAAATCAAAATCAAAATACATTAATGATTGAAAAATGATTTAGAGTTTGATTTTTTAAATTTATTTATTTTATTTAGATCTATAAAACTAAATAGAAATTAATTTTACCTAACTTTCTACTTTTTTGTACAACTTATTTGCAACAATTATTTAGAAAAACTAATTTAAATTATATTAATATTTTATTATAAGTATTATCATTTTTAATGATGACATTATGATTAGTTCTATTAGTAAATAAAATTAATTTATAATTTAATAGATCGAAAAGACATGTAAAATAGATAGAAAAAAAAATATATTATAACTAATAATAAATAGAACTCTTAACAAAAAGAGTAAAATTGTTTTTCATCAAATTCTGAAACATCTCTTCTATCAAACTAAAATTATTGACAATTAATAGACTATATATAATATAATACACCATTGATTACCCCTAAAAATTATCTCTCAATTTAGACATAACTAAATTGTATCGTTATCCTAACCTTGATATACGTGTCGTCTGATTGAAAAAAACGAATGATCTAAAAATCCACACACCAGAGGGTTATTTTTGTTTTACAAGCCATTAGAAGGTTATTTATTTACATTTACTTTTTATAAAATAACTTGTTTTGGTCTAATTGTAACGAAAGAAAGGCCCCATTAACCTAACTACTAAGAAAGGAATGGTTTGGTTATAAATTGCAATAAATAAAATAAATTGATCACATAATTTCAATAAATAAATAAAGCTGTCATTAGGGATATCTAATCATATATATATTCCATGCAGATCCTTCAGTTTCAACGACCAGATTAGTTAAAAAATAAACATTAATAATTGTAATGTAACACGTGATTAATTTTAAGGAAGAATTTGATAAAGTTCCAAGATAAACACAGTATATAACTATCCAAACAGAAATTCAGCAACTATATTATTAAAGATTAAGAAAAAGTAGGTTCGAATGTATACATTATAAAGTCAAATCATGCAAATACGACATATCACAAACTATAAGCTGTCGTCTAAATGGGTCATCATTGTGGATAATAACAAAAACTACAATTTCAAAGCAATTATAATTGTGAAGCAATTCAATTCTATTTAATTTCTTTTGCTAAACATTATTGGTCGTTAGTTATCATCAATCGTTGAATGTGATAGAAAGATAATGACTTAATATAATTGTGATGTTAGGAATTTTACCGCAAAGAACAATCAATTAAAGAAAAAAATTAATAAAATTTGTGGATCTCAATCAATTAAAGGAGATTTAATCCTATAAATTTCTAGAGAAATAGTTAATTATAAATAAAGAATTCAGACGGAAGAAAAAACAAGATAATAATATTTAATATTCGTGTCCTTAACTCCTTGATAGAACAATAACATATTTGGTTTATATGATTTGAATCTATATAAAAAATATTACATAAAATTTAGTTTGACAGTTTCAGCTTTTATCACTGTAATTAACTGATGTTGTGAGAAATATTATTAGAGGACATGATGTTTATTAAATAATAAATATTAAAATGAATATATTTAATGAACATTTTATTTTTATGTTTAGCTTTATGCATAATATCAGTAAGGGTACGACCGGGAACCTCCTATGGGGTAAGGTCCGAGAACCTCTGGGCACACAACCCGAAACCATATGGCACACTCTTAAGAAATTTTTTTATTATATAATAATTTTATAATTTTTAAAAAATTTAAATATGTAGAATTTAAATTGTTTCTTTTAGTTAAGAGTTTATAAAAATATTCGGTATTAATGTGTCATTTTTCTTAATTTAGAGTTGTTTTTTTTATATTTTAATTAGATTTCTGTAGTTGAGGTTCATGATTGTCTTATTTTTTTACTGATTTTAATTTTTTAAGGGGCATTGATAATAGTTTATATTCAATTTTTAAAGGGTTTTACAATAGTTTGATACTTGATACTTTAATTAATATTTTTTTAAAAAATAAGAATTTGTTTGATTATTGGAAAAGTTCTAAGAATTTTAGATTACTTCTTGGTTAAAAAACTATTGAATTATGTGAAAACATGTAAAACATATAAGAAATGATGATTGAATTATTTATTTAAATTTTTTATATAATTAATATTTGATAAAAGTAGTTAAATAAAAGTTCTAACCTGACAAGAGGTACTTAAAATTTTTTTTGATTAGAGTAGTTTATGATAAAGACAATAAACACACAGCTTTGAATTAATATGCATATGGTTAAAAACTTTCTAAAAATCATTTTAGCAAAATTCTCATTCTATAATTGAATGCAAAAGAATAATATGCAATAAAACTCTCATTCTATAATTGAATGCAAAATAATAATATGCAATAGAAAGAATGTAAAGTAGAAAAAAATTATATTGGATGGTTTTAAATTAACTCATCTAAAAGTTTAAACTATGTTCAATTCTTAATCAATATAATCAAGTATTATTATCAAACTAACATTTGAAAGTACAAAAAATATTCTTTGAATTTTAACTACTCCTGGCTAAAGATTATGGTATTATTTGAAGTGTAACTACTCCTAGTTAGATAAAGTATTATTTAAAATAAAGTCACTCTTAATTAAGATTGAGTATTGTTTAGAACATAATCACTCCTAATTAAGACTAAATATTATTTGAAACAAAACCACTTCTAACTCTTTGAAGCACAATCACTCATAGCTAAGACAATTTTATTTTTACAAAGAATGTGATCTAAATTATTACAACATTGCTAACTAAAAGAGGGTAACATCCTACAACGGATACAAGATCAAAATTATTATTTTATTGTTAAGGAACACAAACAATGTTCTTGTTGCAAAAGCGTATATTCGTAGTCCTTAACCTTTATTTTTCAAGGAATCTTCTATATATAGGAGTTAAAAAGAAAGAATCGTTGCAAATCATTCCTAATAGTTGAGATTTCACATAAGGTCCTCTACTTCTTCAAGCTTGTGTTTGTCTACATTCAAACATAGAGATGCATTAAATGTCCTTCACGTAACATTAAATACTTATATCTTCTTGAAGAAACATTTTGACACACACATAAATTATTAGACATACTTATATAGCTTTTATGGAAACTAGAGTAAAAAGCAGGTTGATGATCTTCACACTGTTGACATTTAGTCATTTTCAGCAAACTTGTTGGTGTTGAGTAGTTTTAGCACTTCTTCAAGAGATTTTGATGATGACAAGTCTTTGTGAGACCCTCTTGAAAGACACTCTCTATAATATAAAATAAGTATTTATAATGTTATAATTGTACCAAGAATTCTTAAGACCATGTGTTTCTATTGTTTGTCAATACAAAATATTATGAGACAAAGATATATAAGCAAGATGTTATGTTCGTGTCAGTGAGAAACTATTTCCATGGATTGAGATCTAATGTTTAAAAAATTATATTTTATACTTTGTTGCAAAAAATAGTCATGTAAAATATTGACAAATGCAAACCCTAAATCCTAAAGATCTAATGCAAAAAAATAGTCACATTAATGTTGGTCGAGAAAACTTTAATTAATGTTAGTTAATAAATAATTCTAATTTGAGTTCTTATCAACATTGGTAAAAAACAATCATAAACAATACCAACTAAAAATAATACTATTAATGTTAAGTAGAAAAGCTATGCCTGTGTTTGATATCAATTAAAAAATAATCAAAAAAAGAAAAAACTATTTAGACACCAATTTCTAGCTATCAAATAAAAGTTGATAATTATAACCAAAATAATTACCAAATTAGGCTTTGATTGCTAAATAACTACAAAATAAAAATAATAACTAAATTTAGTCACCAATTAAGTCAATATAATTGGTATCTAACATTAGCTACCAAGGTTTTAGTCACTTATATCATTAGATTTTAAATTAGTCTCTAAATTAGATATCAATTTAGAAATCTTTGTAGCTAATATTAGATACTAATTATTTAAATTAGTCATTAAATTCAATCATCATTTTTAATTTGTAATTATTTAACCACCAAAACTTAATTTGATGATTATTTTAATTATAATTAATAATCATTTTATTTAGTAACTAAAAGTGACGTCTAAATAACCTTTTTCCTTACTTTATAATGAATACTAATGTTAAGATAAAATTTAACTAACGTAAAGTAATAAATAACATTATCTTATATCAATAAAAAAGTAATCTTTATGAGAATCACCAAAAACTAACCATACTTAATTTTTAACTGAAAGAAACTTATCCACGTGAATAAAAAAGTAATACCAAATTGATAACGCTTACACCTTGATTAGGTTGAGAATATTTTAATTGAAATTAAGTCAACTATCTAATCAAAATTGATCGCAAGAGAATATGAAAATAAAATTAATAAATTGAGATAAGAAAAATATGTATCATTTCATATTCTTACTTTTTTTTAGGTGAAACTTAAAATAATCTAATTTTAAATAGTAGAATTATTCTCATAATTTTTTTATATTTTAATTTTTTTAAAATATTTTTCAAAGAATATACTTTATTTTAGAATATATTAAATTTCTTTTAAAAATAAATTATTTTCTTAAAATTCATCAATCAACCACTAGTTTTCATAACTTAGTCCTTTTATTTATGATTAAAATATATTTTATGCTTTTACAAATTATTTAGTTATGAAATTTAGAAATATTTAAAATTTAAATTACCATAGTAGACATCACTTTGCGGGAAAAGGATTCAAATATCATAATATCTAATTAAAGGCAAACCAACTAAGATACTTTAACAACCTATTCTATATTAGATAAGCTTACTTTTTAAGACTGACAAAGTTTGAGTACTTAGTCTTAATCAAATTTTAACCCAAATGATTATACTAATTATTTAGTATCTGACTAAGACACTTGTATATGATTTCAGAGATTCACACACAGCACTAACTGGGACAGGGATTTGTTTCCTCGTTTCTGAAATTCGGATATTCTCCCATTTCTTTGTCTCCTTTTCCACCTTAATCAGGGTCATTTGTATTCCAAATTCCCACGAATCTTTGAAGCATTTCAAAGTTGTGATAAGAATAAATACTATATGTAGTGATAAGGTAAAAAGAATTCACACCAGCAATCAACTATAAACGGCCATATATTTGTTGATTTTTATTTTTTACAGTTATTTATCTTAAAGATCTTATTAAACTATTTTTATTAGCTAATAGTATAAAAGTTTTATAATAATAATAATAGTGCATAACTATTATTTTTAAAAAATACTAATATTATCAATTTCAAACAGTAAAGGATAAACGTATATATTTAGTTAAATTTAAGTCTATAATAAATTTATATTTACATAATTAATACATACAATTATGTTAAGGGAATCTAGCTTAATTGGTTTAGCATGGTATGTTATTTAAAACTCTTTTATGTGTTCAATTTTCACAAATCCACAAAATATTAAGAAAAACTATCAAAAATACATATGTATATGTAACCGTTGGCATTGTAAATTGTACATTACTTAATTTTCTATATATATAATTGGAAAATATTTTTAACACATAAATTATATCATAGAATATATATCTATATATATAAATATATAAATTCTATTTTAAATTTACAATGAATGATTTAAATTGTGATGTAATATTATTGTTAAATTTAACCGATTCTTTTAAAAAACATCGTTGAAGTTTAATTTAGAATAAGGTTAAAAAACAAATTGAAAACGATAAATAGTCAAATGAACACGAACAAAAAATAACGGTAAAAGAAAAGTAGTTTAAGGTAGTTGAGAGATTTTCTTTTTATTTATTGCAGAGATGATAATACACCTTCAAATGAAAGAAGATAGCAAAATGTTAAAAATGTTTAAGAAGTAATTGACAAAAGTGTTTAATGTGTTTGTTTAAACTTTTTGAAGAAAAATAAAAAATCAACTGTTTATTATTTGGAGAAGCTATTTTGAGTTTTTTTTATGTAAAAAAGCAGAAACTATGACTACTTTTTTTAAATAAAAAAAAGTGTTTTTCGGAATATTCCATAAAATCTGTAAAATGTAAACCACATTTTGTACATCTTAAAACTATTAT
>Ga0099825_1002392_pt1 | contig 24913 bp, 8 predicted proteins | sample SiratroredBW_FD_76838 | JGI IMG/M metagenome (GOLD analysis project Ga0099825, IMG submission 76838) | Root nodule microbial communities of legume samples collected from California, USA - Siratro red BW | ecosystem: Host-associated > Plants > Roots > Nodule | place: USA: California | collected... | reverse complement strand
ACATATAAAAAAAAAAAAATATAAATTTTTTTTAAAAAAAATATAAAAAAAAAAATATATATATAAAAAAAAAAAAAAAAAAAAAAAAATATATATATATATATATATATATATATATATATATATATATATATATGTGTGTGTGTGTGTGTGTGTGTGTATATGTATATATATCAGTTTGCAAAAAAAAAATTATTTATATATTTTTTTTAAATTTGTTACTTTTTAATTTTTGTAAATTAGTTTTAATTAATAGAAAAAGTCTATTTGTTTCTTATCTTTCTTTTTGTTATGAAAGTTTATACGGAATAATTTGTCCAAAAGCCTTTTTTAATGGTATAACTCTTTATACATCGTTTTCATAATTTAGAAAGTAATCTTAGGTTATGTGCTTAAACTTCTCTACAATATATTTTCAGAAAATAAAATAATTTTTTAGAAGTTAAAATAAATTTATTTATAGATGAAAATTTGTTTTTTTAAAAGTTAATATATTTTTTTATAAATTGATTTGTGTATACGTTAATTTCACTTTATAATAAATTTATTTTATTTTCATTTATTTTCTTCGCATAACAGGTTTATGGAAATTTCTACCATCAAGCCAAAATTAATTAATGATTCTTGCATGTTAGTGAAAAATAAATAAATATGAAAACATAGTAATAATATATTTTTTATTTGGTTAAATAAAGAAAAAAGCTAACTTAAAAAAAGTCAAAGTTTTTGTATTTTATCTATGGTAGTTTGTTTAATAAATTTGATGAAATATAATAGAAACAGGGAAGATAACAAAATAGAAAAATGGTAAAATTTATCTTTGTTAATAATTTACTGCACGACTTTCATTTATAAGGTTATTAGCAGAAAAGGATTAAATCTACATATTTCCTCATAGTTAGAAGATGAGGTGGTTAAACTTACATGTTGCATAATTTAAGAGGAAATTGACCATAATATGATTAACTATCACAAAATTAACTTGTTGAAAATGAACCATCCGGTGGCTAATTTCGTCACTCCAAGATCAATCTCTCAAATTCTCAAATATTACAGTGGATGATGAACAAATAACTGATTAAATCTTTTGACAATCAATCCCCCTCTATAGTTGTTAATGTGAAAATTGGATTGTTTTCAGGTTTAGAAAATTCACTTTCGGCAAGTCAACCTATGACAATTTGACAAAAATCCTACAAAAGGCACAATCCTTAAGTCTGAAGCCAAATAAAGATAAGTCTAAAATTTAAGGTATTATTGAAATGAAGGTTAACTAGTTGTTATTTTTATATATGATAATTAACTATTTTTATATTTCAATCATAAATATCTATATTTGTTTGGTTATTTATATAGGTCTTAATTAGTCAACTTCCCCAAGATCAATCTCTTAATTGTCTACCTCTCTTTAAGGTATCTCTTGTCAAAACTTAACTCCCTAAAAATAAACAAATAACTAATTAAGCTTCCTAAGTCCTAACATGATCTCTCGACATCTATTATTATTAATGCAAAAACTAGATAGACAACTATAATAAATTTGTGTGTATCATCTTACTTATCCTCGTATAGATAACACTAACTTTTCATACTCATTTGTGAACCATCTTCTTCAATAGATAAAAGTTTTAGTTATAAAGTCAAAAATAACAAGCAAACACTCTCCTTAAGCTTATCTAATCATTTTCATCAAATAAGTCATGCTCAAAGAGATATTTATATTGAGAATAAATAATTTTCTCATGGTAGATCATTGAAGGATACACTATATATTGAGAATAAATAATGATACACATTTTCACATGCCTTTCATACCTCCACTTTGTGAATATCTACCTAATTCTCTTTTCTCACTCAAACATTTGATCAAGAGGTCGTAAAAATTGTTGGTGAAGACGTATTCATCCTAGATTTTTTTGGACTGAAAAAGATCTTTTTCCTTAGCAATAAGTTTATCTACATATCCCCTACATTTTTAAAGACCTATAATTGACTTAACTGATACTATAAAAGAAAATATCTTCCACAATCCGATATCGCAATAATGCTTGACATATAGAGATAAAATGACAATAAGTAACTTCAAACCAAAGTTGAGAAAACCCATAAAAAAGAAAAATAACAATCAAATAAGGAAAGAAACCAAAAAAAAAAAAATGTGCGCTTCATGCGTAAAAGTTTTATTGATTAAACAAGAGGGAAACAACTTGAAAATTGACAACAATGAAACATATACGAGGGTGAATCATCGAAGGAATATACTTTATATACTAAATGGAACTGGTGAATTGTTGGTTCTTATATTATAAGTTTGGAGGGTCGTAATCGGAAAGTGGGCCACCATATTTAAAATCCCGTAATGCTAAGCCATTATTTATATGGCCACAACAACAATGATTTGACTATCGTACATCTTTAAGTTTATTAATTGAAATATGATATCCTATGGTTATAAATTTAAGATGTTAAAAAAATTGTGTATGTGTCATCCAAGTGGTCCAAATGCAGTGGACAGGGAGGATAAGAACCTAACTAGGTGACGTTAATTAACTGATGGAATGTGATTTATTACGTTGTAGTTGGCATTATGGAGTTACTGTGAGCGTAGCATCGAAGCTAAGTGGCACTTTTTTAAGAGAATATTGCAAGTTTTAAAAATTGAATTTGGCTTGGGGAGTATTCGTACGTCTCAGCACCTGGTCAGCATAGATACGTGCTTACTCAGAAAATGTGGTTTTGAATGAGACTCAGATTTAGAAATCGTTATGGACGCGGTGACCTTGAAGCCCCCTTAGACAAAATATATGCTTCTGGAAGTAATCTAATACCCTCCCCTCATTTCTATTCTCCAACATTTGACCTTCTCCACTTCTCATTTTTCTAATCTGTTATACTATATTGTATATTCATTTGTATTAAAACAAAATACTAGCGTAACATGAAACATTTGATTAAATATGAATACATAAGTAATTGTAAAATAGGCATTTTCTGTTGCGACATCGGTATTTGGTTACTGTTAAGATGTTATTTTCAGTGGCGTTGGCCTATAAGGCTATGATAATTTGGTAACTCACAAGAGCCACTGGCCTAGGCAAGTGGACGGCGGCTACCAGGGTAAGATTCAAACCAAGGGCAGAAAGAGCATTAATCAGTTCAGTTCATAGCACTATATATAACGTATGGAAAATAATTAACATTTAATCCTAAACTATTATACCGGATAAGTTTGATCAATTTTACAATAATTAAATTTACATTATAAAACTAAATATATAATATAAAATTAATAATTTTCCTAAACAGTAATAGAAGGACACACCATTATTCTAAATTTAACATATTCACATAATAATAATCGGATAAAGATTAGTGGGATCATATTGTATCTTGATCAAACTTTAAATATATGTCCAAAATTGAAATTGTTTGATATGCATAACATATGGTTGAGTGAATGCATCAAATATGAGAATCGTTTAACAACATTGCAGTACACAAATATTTTTCTACATTTATGTCCATTGATGTTTTGGGAATGTGCAACTAAAAATTCGCTTTGCACAGTACACGTAAGGCATGACAGGGAAAGCATTGTCAATGGTGAGACAGAGAGACAAGAAAAACACAGTGGTGAAACAAAACAGGAGTTATCCGAATCTAACAACACACACGTCAGATTAGCGCGGAATAAATGTCAACGCTCTCTCTCTCTCTCTCTAACCCTTCTTTTCTCCATCTCTTTGTCACGCCACCCATATTCATATATATTAATCCCTCGTGACCCATTTTCTGCCATATTCAGTCATTCACAATCCCAGACAGAGACCCAAACCAATCGAAGGAAAATGAAACTAGCTTGGTCTCCAGAGAAAGCATCCAAAGCGTACATCGAGACAGTAAAATCAGTGAGCACGCATGCACTTTCTGCTGCAACCTAATTTCGTGTTCTATCCGTCCCTAACCGTTTATTTATTGCGTGCAGTGTCGAATATTCCGGGAATCGGGGGTGGCGGAGCTGGTGTCGGCGATGGCGGCGGGGTGGAACGCGCAGCTGATCGTGGAGACGTGGTCGGAAGGGGGAATGATAGCGACGAGCGTGGGGTTGGCCGTGGCGAGGGGCCACACGTGCGGGAGGCACGTGTGCGTGGTGCCGGACGAGAGGTCGAGATCGGAGTACGCGGAGCGGATGGGGGAGGCGGGGATGTGGCCGGAGATCGTGGTGGGGGAGGCGGAGGAGGTGATGGAGGGGTTGGCGGGGATAGATTTCATGGTGGTGGACTCGAGCCGCTCCAACTTCTCGAGAGTGCTGAGGCTGGCTAAGCTCAGCAACAAAGGTGCAGTTTTGATATGCAAGAACGCGTGCCACTCTAGCCATAGTGGTATTGCTTCTGCGGGTTTTCGATGGCGGAATGTTCTGGAAGAAGGGTCGCGCCGTCTTGTTCGTTCGGTGTTTCTTCCTGTGGGGAAGGGGCTCGACATAGCACACGTGTCCGCCATTGGGAGTTCGGCTGCTACTAAGAAATGGATTAAGCATGTTGACCAACAATCAGGGGAGATGCATGTTATTAGACGCTGATTTTGCCTGCGGTTACCGTTAGGATGCAAATTACCACAAAATACTTTTGCATAGGTCTCTAGATAGGTACCCTTCTCTTTTGTGTGACTCTATCGAAGCCTGTTCCTAATACTCAATTTTGCTTTTTCCTTTTCTAAATATACTTATACATACAGCACGAAATTGTGTGTTTCACACTCCCCATTTGTTTTATTATTCTCATATTTGTAAATGCCCCCCTTTTCTAACCCAAGTTTTTTCCTTTTACATATTCTCTTGTAAATATATATACTTCATAAAGACAAATACACTTTTAGTCTTGTTCTTTCACTCGGATGTTCTAGGCTCGTTGAGTTTTCTTCTCGATCAATTTATTTCTCAGTTTTTGAAAAATATGTAGATTTAATTGCTCGTCTCTAATATATTAAGAAAGTATGAAAATATGAACTTTATCAATTTGTTCTATCAAAAGACCTTCATACTTTAAGCTAAAATATTCAACGTAAGATCTTTAAATGGTGACCTCAAGAATCTATTTATAATTTGTACCAAGATTATGTCAAGTTCTGTACAGGGATAATGGGTCTTTCCAAAATGTTGTAACGAAAAGTCTTTGTGTCTTAAATCGGAACATTCAATGTGAAATTTGCTGAAGGTGGACTCTAAAAATTTATTTATAACCTTTATAACAAAATTTTACTATGGTCATGTCACGGATCATGGTCTTCTAGAATAATGCACTATACGTGAAACTTGTGAAACTTGACCTTCAAGAGTTAGTTTCGTGGAAGTAAAATCCCGCTAAAAATGACGCATCTCTCAATTAGTTATACTTCGTGTGTTCTTCAGTATCAGGCTTATCTGATTGTCTAAATGTCTGATCCCACGTGTCCTCCAATTATTAAACATATGGTCTGTCATATATACTATGTGTGAAGAGGTATGATAATGATACACAAGTCATGTTAGCAAAATATCTGTCAATATGTAGTCATACAATCTTAAGCGTAAGTGAAAAAAGAAAAAAAAATCTATCACTCAGATCAACAAAGTATCTACCGACATACAATTAGATTAGAGAATAGTATAAATATTTAAGCGTGAACTATCGTTATACAAAGTTGTTTTGGTTTGTAATTGATCATGAATTTAAATTCAAAATTAGTTTTTCTTTGTGTATGTGACGAAAGACCGATTAGACTCTCCAAGCAAAAAGCCTTTTTAGCACAAGTGCACACCAGTTTCATTTATAAAGAAAATTTAACTTTTTTTGCAGAAGAAATTTCAAAATTATTCTTCTAGAAACTGGCTTTTACCAGTCAGAATTTCTGGAAGGGGAAGGATAACACCCAATCTATCTTTTGAATCATTTACGTCAAACCCTCTGCACGCTCTCTATCTCCCTAATTACTTTTCCTCTCTGCTATTTACTTAATTTTGTTCTTCATAAATTTTACTTTTACGATGTTGTATTTTTGTGCTACAGTAAGATAATCCAATTTGCTATCAGATGTAGGCAATTGGGCCTAGCCCCTAAACGCATTTAAGCCACGATCCCAAGTCTCGTAGTTTATAGGACCTATGATTTACGGTTCAAAGCAACAAAAAAATTAATGATGTTTATCGTGTATTTGTTTTAGACCATTTGAGAGCAATGCATCCAATTTTTCAGCAAATTGCCTATGTAATACAAATGGCACTGTTCTTCCAACCACTTCCATAAAATAAAATAAAAACTGTGTCACGGAAACGTATCAAAACGAACCTACTAAGGAACCAACCTTCCAGCTACCTAAATGACAAAACTCGTTGCCACAACAGAGGCATCGTGTATCAACATGTTTTCAAGAGAATCACGTTCCCAATGTCGTTGACTTTCAATGTCTATAGATCCATCAGTGAGGACGCGTGCCAAAGGTGCACGGAAAGCTCACAACGAAAACATTATAGATTCAACCAATATATGGTAGCCGACCAAAAAAAAAACAATATATGCTATCACAATGTTGGCTAACTACCAGTAAGCAGTCACAAACCACTATCAAGGTCTTTCCAATTGCTCCCCGAATTCATGGTTATCTTTCAACCATTAATCTAATGGGTGTATCCAATATGATAGTATAGGAGGATTGTACTCCTGCACCCTGCAGCCCAGAGATTCAGAAATGACATCGATTGATAATATAGACTTGATGAAATTGACAATAGAATGTTTGATAAATGAATCTAAAGCAAACAATAGTGGTGAACTTACTAAATTGACATAACAGTCTCAAGATTCTGGTCATGCTAGTCCCAGCTATTTTTACTTCTCCTGAATGCTTTCTTATCTGAAAGCACCTTCTTGCTTTTAAGGCGTTTCTGTTCGCCTATAGCAGCCCTTCAAAATTGCAAATTTGATTAACAGCTGTCAGTTACATGTCCTTCACCACCAAGTGATTATGGTGTAGTAGAAGTCACAAGCAAAATGGTACCCATACTAAGAAATTGCATTTAACGGAAGAATTAGAAAACATAGAAAGCGAAGTGTGATTACATCTTGGCAATTTTCTTTTTTTGCTCTTCTGAGGGAGGTGGCGGGACATAAGATGCTGCATCAATGATTTCCTATTTTTTGCCATTAAACATTCAGAAAAACATCATTGCTAAGTAAAAGCCAGCTTTCAGGAACAAGAAAAAGATGTGAATAGAATCAATCTCTGTTGTTTAAAAGGAGAGGGGGGAGGGGGAGATTAGATAACTTAAGTCTAACATCCAAACAAGCACATCATATCAAAGATGACCCTAACCAGGAGCGATCCAGCATGATAATAGTTCTAAAGGGAGACACTGGCATTCATGTTCTCTCATAAAATATTTTGTATACACTGCAATAAAACTAAGAAATCGCCCTTCCCATTCCGTGTCCCCACACTAGTCCTTATACTGGACTCAAACAACTATACCATGGATTAATGGTATAAACGGTTCGCGGTACAATTTGGTAAGTGGGACAAGACTGTTCTAGATATGTGGAACAGAGGGGTAAAACCATTTGATTTTCTATTTCAGATGGAAATGCAAGACATTTAATTCTACCATACAAAACACATACTAAAATTAACAACATATGAAGCAAGAAATTTTTTCTGCTTGCACTAGGTACATTATTTGAACACTGACTTCAAGCAATGTTGTGTACTTTGTTTGCGCAATGCATCAGTCAGATTTTGTTTTAAAAATTTCATTCAATTATTTTCTATCTCCTTAGCGGCTCACTCCGTCGGATGCAGATTGCAGAGCCTTCCCAAACACAAAAGCAGCGAAGCGTCACATATGCAGAAGCAGAGTAAAGTCACTGTCCTATGTTCCACAATTGGAATGAACGTTTCAAAATGTGGAAATGAAAAATCAACAAACTCAACACTGAGGGGAAAAAACAGCCAATGAGTAGTAAAGAAGAAAAAAAATAAGAAATTACAGTACAAATATACACTTTGACAACAACACCCGATGCTTGCTAAAACATTCTTTGAACAATTTCAATAATAAAAAAATATATCTAAACTTTCCTATGTTACCTGAAGCTTTGCCAAAGCATCCTCAATGTTACCCCTGAGAGCAAAACAAAAAAGGTAGAATAAGGCAACCAATCTTGCAACGTACAACGGAAATAGGCAGCACATAGTAGAAAAGGGAAGAAACAAACTTCTGCGTTCTTGTTTTGGTTGAAGAAATCACTAGCTCCCCGTCCTTGTTAATACGGTTTTTCTCCTACCAACAAAACTAAACATTATTCAAAAAGACAAGGTAGATAATCATTCAAACCAAGATTAGAACAACAATATTTAAGGCCAAAACATGCGATCACACAAGATATAACATTTAAACTTAGGTAAACAGTTTACGAGAAAGTTTTGCCGCAGAAAATACCATTTGCAAAATCTTGTCCCTAACCCTGTCACTTAACCAATGTGCATTTTTAACGTTGAAGCGCATGTCCACCTTGGTGTTCACTGTCCAATGAATAATGAGCGTAATGAGCCCCAGCATGGCACAAAGAGATATAATACAACAAAATAGGAACAAACAAAACATTCAAGGAACACAACCTTTATTGACATTCTGACCCCCAGGTCCTCCACTTCTAGCAAAGCTCACTGTAACATGATCTGAAACCAAAAAAACAAAAGCTATTACCTTTCTTTCTCCTTTCGGTCATTTCTGTTTTAAATTGACAAAGGGATAAGGGACCTAAGGTGATTTTAGGAGGAGGGGTTTGGTCGGCGGAGAGAGCGCGGAGTTCGGCTTGTTGAAGAAGTTGGTTGACCTGCGAGAGCCGAGCCGAAACTCTGTTGGCGCCGTCGGAGTCTGAGGAAGCGCATCGAATTGCAGGGCGCAACGAGCGTGGTAATTGAATTGAGAAATGCGAAGGAGGAGAAATTACACGAAGACGAAGCGAAGAAGAGAGTTGCAACATCTCCTTCACTACCAATACCATTCGAGTAGTGGCTGTAGCCATAGATCAAACAAGTATCAACTATAAACCACAACCTCAATCCTCCCCAGTTTTTTGTCTTTCGTTTTCCCAGATTGTGGTTCCTCTTCCTCTTCAAATTGCATTATTCTTCCGCCTTTTATTTTTATTTTTTACCCTTTATATTTCTTGTAAGTGAAAAGGGACCCTATATACATGTCTTTATATTTATAAATAATAATAATGATTATATAATAAAAAAAAATAATGAGTGATTTTATTAAAAATCTGAAAGTTAGAAAATATAAATAAAATTATGAAAAAAGAAAAATAGAGATATTTACAAAAGCAAAATAAAACGTAAAATGTACATCTCAAAACAATCTATCAGGTTTATTAATTATAGAGTTAGTCTTTTTGCAGCACTTATTTATTAGTAAGTTAAACTAATATTTTTCTTCTTTCCCACGTGACAGTATTTTTACGTGGAATGGGAAAAATTTTAAAACTATAAATTGAGTTTTTATATAAAAGCTTCTAAATTTTAAAAATAAAAGATAAATTTTCAATATCAACAACTATGCCTTTAGAATTGAAGAGCATACAAAATATAAATATGTCACCTGATGCAATAATGTTATAATTTTTGTTTCAAAATTTATTTTATTTTGAAAGACGTAGCAAAGTTATTTTTAAGATTATTTTGTAACTTTTATTTTGATAGTATCCATATTCTTATAATTTTTTATTCATACTTTAATTTATTTAATTATATATTTAAATATTTTATTATTATTAAGACTCAATATCTCGTGCAAGACTTCCATCTTAAATTTTAAACTTTTATCATGTCAAGTTAATAATAATGAAGATTTCTTACACAAGGTCCAAGGACATCTCTAATAGAGATTTTTTACACGACTTTCGTAAATCATTTTTCGTGATTCTCGTAATACCTTTTGTAGTTCTTACAGTCTCGTATCAGTACGAAAAACACATAATAAATTTTGTTTCAACGGTCCAAAATTTTAAGAAATTTCAATAAACTTGTTTAGAATTTGTGTATTACTTAACAAACTTTTCTTAAATTGAAGGAACATTACGTAAAATCTCTCCAATAATAATTTTTTTCAAGTCTTTTAACAATTATCGTAAAATTTCTCCAACAATAAAAATTTTCAAATCTTTTAACAATCATCACTCGCGATGTTGTGATTTTAAACTTAAGATCTTGACTAAAACTTTATGTATTGGAAATATTCTAAAGTTTTTTGTTTAGATTGAAAAATTAAAAAGAGAAAGTGAAAAAAGGGGAGAAAAAAGAGAATAAAAAGTATGATTATTTAGATTAAGAAGAAAATGAAAAAATTAAAAAAATGAGTAAAAAGTTAACTGTGTGATTGAAATGAAAAAAAAAACTTTAAAAACTAATATATTTAAAACTTTAGAAAATGTTCAGGGTATCATTATATTAAAAATGAAATATAATTAAATATTAAGAAATATTGAAATATTGAAATTTTTATCATTCACTTGAAGTTAAAAGTTTGTCTGATTGTAAAATTGGTAGCTATTTATAAAATAGTCTTCTATTATTTGATATATGTTAATATTCATAATTTTATAAAATAATTTAATATAAAAAATATTTTTAAAAATATAAATTATAATTAAAACAAAAAATTGATTACAAAATCTTAATAAAAAAATATATTTTCAACAAAAAATTAAATTTATTTCACAAAATACTAAAATTTAAATTATTTTTTTTAGTATTTAATTATTTGACTTCTCTAAGCTTCACTTTCATTTTGTTTTGATCTTTAAACTTTTGTTATATCATTTTGTGAAGATGAGTGATATTTCAATTTAAATAAATAATTAGTAAGCCTTTACTTCAGAAGTGCATACACTCTAAAAAAAAATACACTTTTAATCGATAAAATTTCGATGATATAAACATGTAAAATCAAACAAATAATACAAGGAAATACGATTTAACTCACAAGGATTTTGTGTGAAGTGTCAATCCACTGTATCTTGGTTGATTTAATGTGTGTTGGTCATGTTTTGAATCATTTAAAATATGTTGTACATAATACATAATGAAATAATAATAATAATGAAAAAAAAAAGTTTAACAATTATTTAAAATGGATTTCTAGTTTAATAAGAAGTTATAGGGATCCATGACTAAAATAACTAAGTGTAAAAGTGGTAAACTACGTCAATTCATCAATATTCAACAAAATAGTGTAAATCATATTATTATCTACTTTGGTTTCATTAAGGTCAAATGATTAATTATCTAGTTGAAGCAATTGATATTCTGTCTTAATTTTTACTTTATTTAATATAACAAGATGAAAAATATTTGGATAACATGAAAATATAGTAAATTATTATCTTTAAAAAAATCTATACTATATAATATAAGAGACATTTAAAAATGTATATTGATCTATACAGTTTATTTGGAAAAATTATATAAGAGACACTTTATTCAAAGTTTTATTATAGTCAATATATATGTAAAGAATGAGTTTTTTTTTTTTTTAACTCAAACTATTTTTTTATTTATGACTACGACTTACACATTTATTTTTATATAAACTCTCATCCAAGTATTAAATACATGTTTTTATTTATAATTATCTTCTTAAAGTATCTTGACTAAAGATTTACTTATTTGTTTAGAGTTTAGAATTTAGGATTTATTTATTTATTCTAAATGAACTTTGACTACATGTCTTTCACTTTTTTTTACAAATTAACCTGAATTAAGAACACACACTTCTTCTTCCATAAATTACCCTCTTGAGCAACCCTTAAGAAGGATGCATTTGTTCAAATACAATGAGAAAACTTCAACCAAAGGTTTGTTCAAATACAATGACCTCCCTCCAACCCATTTTGGATTATAAAAAGAATATAAAAATAAAAGACAAAAAGCAAACTAGGCAACCCAATAATAAATAAATAACATTCATTTAATATAGGAGTTATTACTAGCGATAAAAATTGCCAGAAAGTCTCCACAAAAACAAAATAATTAAGACTAAATACAACTGACACTTAACTTCCATGACCTAATATAAATTCAACAAAATTCCTAGTTGATTTTTTCATATAGTTTCTAAAATAGATAAAAAAAAATATTTTCATAATGACTAAATCCTGGTGATGAAACAAGAATCCTTAAGAAACCTTCATCATAACACAATATTTTGTGAAACTGAAATCGTAATAAAAAGAGATTATTTTGGTGCAAAGAATAAAATAGTGTTATCAATGTATGAGTTTATTTAATTTAATTAATTAAAATCGTAATAAAATTGCATGATTTTAGTGTAAATTATGTTAAACTGAAAACATATGTGTTTGACACGATTTTGATTGTAAACAAACTGTGAAGATTTGGTACATCTCAGTAGTTGAATGAAATAATAATGTATAATACCTGATGATGTTATAATTTACCAAAATTATATGGATTTTAATTGTGACATAAGCGACTTTGCTAAAAATAATTAAAATCAAAAGAATGGTCATACTATATGACAATAATTACCACCACACTAAGTTAAACTATTTTATGTAGATACTTTTACTGATTTTTTAATTTTTTTATTGGAAAATTTATTCCATTCATTTCAATAAAAATATAATATATCAGGACACAAAACAAAGTTTGATTGAAAATTATTATAAGAGTACCCAAAACTATTATTATTATTTCATATAATATTTTATTATATATGAAAATAGCACTAAAAAAAATTATTTAGAGACCAATATTTAACTACCAAATAAAATAGTTGCTAATTGTGATTAAAATAGTCACCAAATTAAATTTTAATTGCTAAATAACTATAAAATAGGAGTAATGTATCTAAAATTAGATACTAAAATTTGAGTGACCTATATCATTAGATTCTAAATATTCGTCTCTAATTTTTTCTTTGTAGTGTAGATTAATTTGTATAATAGATACAAGTGATGTACAATAATAGCTAAAAAAATAATAAATTTAAAAATTTTTCTATAAACAAATTTGAGTTCCATATATAAAAAGTGTTTACAAAATATGTTAAAATTATACTTTATAGGTCTTGAAAATATTATGGAAGCTATACACACAACAATGCATGTGCCTAACTGTAAATAAAAATATAAATAAACACTTTTGACATGCCTACAAGACTTCTTATATAAACAAAAATTTTTAATGAAAATAATTTATACACATTTTAATTTATAAATAAATAATAATAATAATAATATTGGATATATTTATAACAATCTTCCATCAAACGTTTTGTTTTATGTCCTGATATATTATATTTTTGTTGGAATAATTTTTCTAAAAACAAAATTAAAAAAATCAGTAAAAATATTCACACAAAATAGTTTAGTGCAGGGTGATAGTAATTATTTTGGTACGGTATGATCATCCTTTCATTTTAATCATTTTCAGCATGGTCAGTTATATTACAATTAAAACTCATTATCATATATCATTATTTCATTCAATTTTAAACGTAAATTAAATTGTGTCATTAATTATTAATTAATGCACGTAAATCCTCATAATTTTTTTAATTAAAATCTTGTCAAACACACATTATTATCAGATTAAGATAATTTGCACTAAGATCGTGCAATACGGTTACAAATTTTAATTAATTAAATTCACAATCTATTTCTTTACACTAAATTGTCTCGATAGTACCATTTATTTCTTAAAAAAATCATATTTAATCTGTACGATTTACTCATTATAGAAATAAAATATTATTTTACCTGTTTTGAATATTATACAAAAAAAAATATCCTTGTTTGAGTATTTTGCCAATAAATTCATTCCATTCAAAGTTATTCTCTCCATTTTTTTACCTTCGGATCTGTTTTTTTTTTTTTTCGTCACAACTAGTGATAGTCAACAAAGTTGCAAGTCATATCAAACTCGAACAAATCGATCAAACCAAATAAGGTAACAACAAGGTGGATCATCTTCTTTATCCTAACTCATTCTCTTCAGTAATTCTCTTACAAGCATGACTAATCATCACTCATGTTTAACTACCTTAACATCTCTTTCCAAAGTCACATTAGGCAGGTCAAATTGGAGGTGTGTAATCTTGTCCATAGGATACTTAAATTTTATTATCAGTACTCACGCTTTTATATGATTTTTTTTAATACATAAAATTAAAAAATTTCTAAATTTAATTTATATTAAATGCTGAAATTTATATCATTTCATTCTTATATGATTTGAAAACATCATGCAACCTTTGCACCATCGAGCATATCATTGGAATTCAGAATACCATAACTGATGTGATTTCAAAACCATAATACGTCAATCATTCAAATGGAAAACTTAAGATTTCGGATAGCAAAATGTCACTATGGAGACTTTAGGAAAGTGGCTACTTCTAAAGGAATTTACTAAATAGAAGAGTTACACTCCATATAATTTGAAGAGATAATCTTAAAAGTGGAAGAAACACGAAAACATGATAATTCATACTTAAATACCTTCATGCTCATAATTCATCCATTATTTTTAAGTTGATAATTGATTAAAAAATATTTATTTTAATTTATTTTATGGCACGTAAATAAAGAAAAAGTAACCAAAATAGAACAATTTGTTCTAATATACTATGAAATACTCCATTACAATAACTTAAACAAATTATTACACTTTTAATAAAAATCAAAAGCAACTTGAAGCAAATTATCTAAGAATTATCCTTTCATATACTTAATTTTATAGCATTTCCTTCTTTAAAGTTTTCTTATCTAGAATATCAACCTTATCCACCACAATGATTATAATGAAGTTGATATATAGATTCGCACGGAATAAAAGCATTATACTATTTTTCTTCTTCTATTGAATATTAGATCTAGATTTATAAAAGGTAAATTCACATCACCTTAACAATGGTAAACTTTGTTTTTAATAAACAAAATCATGCACCTACTAAAAATTTGCAAATATAACAAAGTTGAGTAAAAATAAAATCAGTTATAAATCTTGTATATCACTTAATTGGAATTATTATCATTTGAAGTTAAGTTCTTCATCAATGAATAAAAAAGTATTTTGCATTTTCATCATCTCATCTCATACCAAACTTGGAAGATTCATATAATCTAATATTGAACTTCTTCTGACCTTGAGGATACCTCACCTTATCCCATGCTTTATTAAAAACTATTAATATAAATGTTGTTGGACTTAGATACGTCAACCATAGTCCAAAATGAAGGTCATGCAAAAGTTCAATGATTAGATAGCAATGAGATGCATACAATTTTCACTTGTTTCTGATATAACTACAATTCCATTACCATTAGGATCACCGAGAGTAAATTTTCTTTATATATGATGATATAAGTCTATTGATAAAAGGTTGGACAATATGATTCTTTTTCCTGCATTCAAAGACCATAACAAATCAATTATAAAAGTTTGGTAAGAAAAATAAATAAAAGTTATTACTTACATAACATAGTACATGTTCACATTATTAAGTTCATGACATCCTTCTGACTTGAAATATAATGATCACTATCCAATATAAGATTTCCTTCCATTCAATACAAATGTATAAACTATTTCGAATGATAAAATATAACTATTTTTTAATGATGAAATGATTGAATTAGTTGATACATTTAAAAGCATTTTAAAATTCATAATTAAACTATATAATAAAATATTACTTATCTGAAATTGTAACATGATTTACATAAGTCAATTAAAATATTCTTATATCGTTTAAAAATTTAGATATTGTCCAACCAGGTTGAGTATCAATACTTTATCAGCTTTCCATTTTCAATCAGTACTGTATATATCTTTTCCTCACCTAGAAACAATTACATGATACACTCATTAATTGAGCTTATTATTTCTAATATTGGAGTTAATATTGTTCTATCCTTTAAATACTCCAAATTGTCTAAGTAACCTACCAATTCCGAATGATAAATTTTGCAATATCTTCTAATAGCTTTAGCGCCAACTAACAGTAAGTGGCTCGTTCGTGCACCCCAAAACAAAATGACTACTTGAAATGAATTAAAGCAGAATAAATCGATTCTTGAAATGGTGCAAGAAAACATCAGCAACGCGTTCTTGGCGTGAAAACATTCCATGCACGCCAGAAAACATCTAAACCTCATGCATCACGATAGAGGACGCTATAAATTTGATGTGTTCATGTCATAACGAAGGTCTTAAACCCCTATCATCACCATAACAATTTCAATGGACAAATCCATCCTATGGAAGCATAAGAAAAACGGCAAAACTCGTCATATACCTATTGGGAAAGGGAAGAAGAGACGCATTACCAGTAACAGTATTAACATCATATATCAATAGGGAAAGAGAAGAAGAAACACTGACAATAACAATACTAACATTATATACCAATAGGGAAGAGTAGAAGAAACACTGACAATAACAGTACTAACATTATATACCAATAAGGAAAGAGAAGAAGAAACACTAACAGTAATAGTACTAACATCATATACCTTTTAGTGAAAAGGAAGAAAAATCATTAATAGTAACACTACTAACATCATATACCCTTTAGTAAAAGGAAAGAAGAATCATTAATAGTATCCGTACTAACATCATATACCTATAGTGAAAGGGAAGAAAAAACATTAACATTAATTTCGGCCACGCCCTACTCCTGGACGGTTGTATGAACTACTACCATTTGAATGCGCCCTTGCCCTATGGTGTTCGCCAGAAGAACCAACTTCATTTGCATCAGATATTGTTATCACCGGATGGCTACGCTCATTAGAAGGAAGTGCCCAACCTCCCCGCCTCGCCTGCTCAGCCTGTCCATTTCTGCTGCTAGCTTCTGAAACACCCAAGAGTACAAATTAAAAAAGACAAACAACAAATGAACCGTAGCTCCTTTTAAAAGGAAATGGTGTAAGTATTTTAGCACAAAAATACAGATCACCCCCAGTGGCTATTGCTATTTATTTCAATGTCACAGTACTATTTTACTCAATGTAATTTAATATTTGGTTTGGTTCTTTTCCAAATTTTGTAGAAGCATACATGACAGCTCCGAAGCAGCAAATTTGCAAATATAATAGACAACCAAAAGTATATGGAACATAAAGAAGCATATCCACAACATACTGGAAAAATTATTTCAAATGAGCAAATGTGGGAGTTGAAAGAAAAATGAAAGGAAGATTGGAAAGACAGAAATAGTTATGCTACGAAGGTGCTCATGAAAAAGCTGACCTAGTAATTTTTGATTTTACGGAGGACCTAGTAGCTTTGAAAAATAGTAAAAATGTATGTCATTTCACTTAAACTGATTTCTGTCAAAACTACTAATGATGCCCATCATTTTTGTATTATAGTTACCGAGCTTGATAGATGCAAACACAATATTGGGATAGCTCGTCACAGGATGACCACTATTCTGAACTTTTTATGCATATTAAGTAATTAAATATGCACCAGTTTTCTTCAAAGAGAAAATAAAAAGAGCAAAAGAAAACACTAGAAACCAAAAGAACAGGGTGAAAATGCAGGTGAGAACAGAAGGAGTTGATCTACAAAAACTTGTGCAAATACCTAAAACACCCCTGTATTGTTAAAACTCAAAACTTTAGGTTTAAGGGCATTTAAAGATTTTGGGAATACTTCACTGTTGCAAGCCAAATTGCACACAAGTGCACAGCAGGCCCCCACAGCCATGACACTAAACCGTGCTATTATAGTGTGAAAGCAGCACCCATAGCCACTCTACCACCATAGCACACTATCAATAATCTAGTTCTGCAGTAAATTACTTTAATTTCTTCAATTTTAGTTATTCAAGAACATTAATACTTGTAATCCCATGAATATATTACAATATTTAGCATATATTTTTACGGAACAATATCATTACGGAAACTGTGGGTACATATATATAAAAATATAACTGTAATATTCTCTAGTAAATTGTACATACATCTTCCAGTGAATAGAGATAATTACTCACCAATACTCCCAGTCCATCCAGGAAAATAGTTTTGACCCTTCACTTTCCATTCTTCTTCAAAGCCAGAAAGTTCCTCTACAATATCACAACCCAAAAACCTTTCAGGAATGCATACATACAAGTATAGGAAAGTGTGAAAGTAATATGATATCCTGGATAGTGGTTCAAAACCAATATCGCATGATAGTGGATAGCAGGATGATCATAAACACAGAACATCTACACATAAAGTAAATAATTTATATTACAAGTATATAAATGCTACAAACATAGCCATAATTAATGGCATACTAATAGTTAAAGTCATAATTTTAGCCATACACTCCAATAACAAGGATCAAGCAAGTAATATAAAAGGAAAAATAGAAGTACTGCGACAAAGGCCACTGTAAGGTTTACCTATCTGAACTAAAACAACAGTGAAAAAGGAGAAAACAAAACAGACATATAACATATTACACACACAATTACAAAAACCAAACATAAGCCCCTCTTTGAGGTGAACAGAACCCCAAGGATGTAAACAGAGTAAAGACCACGAAAGGTGTGTCAGGGTTCCATAGAACGTGGATTAGCTGGAAACACAGAGGAGAGCTATGGATGAGATGGTTGCATTAAAGAGTCACTGCTATAGAAAGCTGGCACAAGCCAGCCTTCCATCGAAGGGCCCATAGCTGCAACCTAGGCAACATTGTTATAGCAGCACTATAATGAAACCATTGACTATGGTCATATGATATCACACCATAATTTCATGAATATCAGATACATAACCTACCTTCATTTATATTGTGCAAAGTCTGCATAGTATCCACCCTACCATCAGAATTCAGTTTCTTGGAGAGAGAATGACCCTATAAAACATCACAAATAAGTAAAATAACATGAGTAAGAGACCTGTTAGAAGTTAAAGCATTAAAACGTTCACAGAAAAAGTTATTACAAAACCAAACCTAGTGAATCTAACATAGCAACCAAAGAGAATAATACAAGAATACCTTGCCACGAATGCCTCTAGAAATTACGTGAGAAGCTTCTCTTTTTGAACTATCAGCCTCCTTGCTCTCTTCAAAGGTCACCTAACACAGCAAAAAATGGTATCAGAAAAATATAAATCTCACTATAGCTTTTAATCAACAATTCAAATGCTTACTCCATCACTCCCAGTCCTTCTTGTCCTTGAAGAAGTATAATATGTTCCATTTGGACCACCATAGCTGACTGTTGAGCTCTGGAAGCAGAAGCTTTGAGATTGACGCTGAGGCCCAGTTGTAGTGACTCTGTTGTACTCATTTCCAGAGTGCCAATGTCTGCTCTTCTTCCCTGCAACATGAATTAGAAATAATCAGCCTAAGCAAATCCAAGCTGCCCCTATTGGGAGATAGATCAAAAGCACCTACTGCTGCAGGGAAAGACATGCATTACCTTCAGTTTCATCATCTGGATGTTCAACAGAGGGTTCATCATCTGACCGACTATGCTTTCTCGGATTTTCTTTCCTCTCCTCTGTTGTGTCCTCGTTTTCATCATCAGAGTCCAATTCCTGAATGATTGGTCCCCTTTGCCTGCTAGGCTCTGGAGCTTGATGGTCAAGGAGCCCAGACGGATGCATCCCTGAGACTTGATGCTGAAAAAACCCAGATGAATGCATCCCTGGGACTTGATGCTGAAGAAACCCAGATGGATGCAAACCCGGTGGAAAAGGAAATCCAGTTGGACCACCAAAGGAACCGGATTCAAACATCCCTCCGAAAGGCCGGGTGAAGAAAGGATCGTCAAACGGGTCCCTACCCCCAAAAAAGCTTGAGATTAAACTCCTGGAAGGTCCAAAGGAACCAAACCCACCAAAAGGGTCACCAAAATTGGAGAAAGGATCCCTGCCACCCCCGCGTCCTTGCATTCTATCTATGTGCAGTATTCACTGAAAATACAGGTTGCAATCAGGGTAATTAAAACGCAATAAACCATTCAAATATTAATCGAGGATTCAATACAAGCTCTCTTTCAGAAAAATCATAATGAATTCTCCTTTTGAAGCCTATTTAATGATTATATATTTTTTTTAAAATTCTTGCTACAAATGAACGTGTAAATATAGACACTGGCTTCAAACCCTAACAGCTTCATCATAATCCGAATAAAGGCCTCAGAAAAGAAGGCCAAAAGGCTTATTTGCTATACCGAATTTCAATTACAGAACCAATGAACCAAAAAGCAATGGTAACTAGTTGATTTAAACAGGAAGATCAGTGAAACAAAACAAAATAGCTAAGAATGAAACCAGATGGAGATAATTCAAATTCAAAATCCGTAAAATGAAAAAGGGGAGATTAGAGAGAGGTGTACCAGAGAGACAATGAGAGAGTAGAGAGGGCGAAAAGGAAGAATAGTGGGAAAGACCAACCCAATTATTTGAGACCTAAAGATGTGTTCCCAATTCCCAATTTATGCACATTCATTGGATGTTTAATTCTCTCATGTAAATAGAACTCTCTAGCACAATTGATATGCAAAAGATATCAGATACCAGCATCAGCTTCCAGAAGCATTCTTCCTATCCTATACCCAATATTTTTTAAAATTCCGAAAATATCCCTTTTAATTTTGTAATCTAAAATATAAGTTTATAATTTGATATAATATGTAATACAGTGTAAAATATATTTTTTTAAAAAATTTAAATTATATAATTTAACATAATCTGTATATTTAAAATGAATATTTTAATATTTTAGAAAATAACTTCGTAATAAAAATCAATTTAAAATTTAACTCTAAAGATAAATAAGATAACATTTGAATAATTTTTTCTTACATAAAATTTTAAATAAAAAAAATTATTCAATTTTTATTTTTATAATAACAACCACTTACTTTCATTTTTTAAAAATATTCAGTTTTATTTTTATAAAATCTACAAATTCTTTCTAAAAAAATATTCTATTCTATTTATATAAAAACTAATTTTCTTTTAAAAGTTATTCTTTTTCTTTTCTTCATGTTTTTTCTAAAATTTTATCTTCTTTCTTTATCAAATTGATGATCAGAAGTCAATTTTAGATTTCCGACATTAAATAAAATAAGAGTGTCAGATCATATTTTTAAAAAGAGTTAGGTTGTCATGATTTTAGACTTTTGGAACTCTTTTTAATATATCTTGAAAGGAAACTAATTTTATATATATTTTTTATGTTAGTTTGAAATATAAATTTATCTAAAATGATGATACTTAAGTAAAAGAAGCTATATATATATATATTATGTTAGTTTGAAATAGAAATTTATTAAAATGATGATATTTAATAGGGAAACTAATTATATATTTTTTTATGTTAGTTTGAAACAGAAATTTTTCTAAAATTATTATATTTGGTAAGGAAAAATAGTGGTATGTTTTTGATAGATTTTGTAATTACTTTTTTATTAAATATTAATTGGATGAATGTTTATTTATTTATGATGTAGTATAAATGTTTGTGAATGATGTGGTATATGATCAAGACATAGTATCTTGAGAAAAAGAGATATGATGTTGAGATTATTAAGATGTGTATTGTGTGTAGATTTTATCTTATCTAAGGAGGTATCCTAACTCTACTGGTACATTGGATTCATATAGATGAAGATTACTAATTAGTGAAGAGTTGAAGGAGGTTCATATAGTCATGTCTGAGGTTTGAAATATGGATTAACCCTGTGCATACCAAAATTTTATATGGGGTTTGAAATAGGAATTGATTATAACAAACTTATCCGAGGTTTGAAATATAAACTAATCAGAATAGATGGATGGTATATGACAAGTGCAAATTTCTTATTCTAATTCAATGAATGAGTTTTTCGAAAATAGAGAGTTTAGTGTCTGTGTCTTTTTATGTGAGTCAGGTTTGAAATATGAGTTGATCGAAACAGATGGATGATATTTAACAAACATTTGAGTCTTACATGAGTCTTCCGAAAATAAATAGTTCAGTTTCATTGTATGTGCGTCAGGTTTGAAATATAAAATATATACTGATCCAAACATATCATATATGACAAGTACAAACCTCTTAATATAACTCAATATACGAGTATTTAGTTAATATATTTTTTTTCTTACTGTTGTATAAAAATATTATTACTATATTAAATAAAAAATATCATATAATTTTTTGTACTAAATTTTTATTTAAACAATATAAAGGCTTCTTCATAATTTTTTCATCTCTAGAGTTTGTAAAAATGTAGCTTTGTAATAATTTTTATTTCTGACATATTAAGTAAATTTATTATTTTAAATAATAAATGTTAATTTTTAACATAATAAGAAAATTGTTGTTTAATATGACATAATAATTAAAAAAATCACAAGATCAATTCAATTGTATGTAGCATTTAAAAGTAAAAAAAAAAAAAAACATAGTTTAAGAAGTTTTACTATATGATAAGAATAGCAAAACAGTAAAGAGAACATATAAAAGAGTAAAGATTTTGATATTTATCAAATTTGAATACTACTCAGTTTTTAAATGGTAATTCATTTCTTTTAAAAGTGAAATCTCTTTCAATTTATTATCCAAATACTAATAATCAAAATAATCATCATAATAGTTAAATAAAACATACAATACTATTTTTTATTAATAAAACTTATGTTAGTCATCAAATACAATTTATTAAGAAAAAATATTACGAAAATTAAAACCAAATTGATGTAAACAAAGAAATAAATTAAATTACCAAATCAACCTTCAAATATAAAAATAAAATAAAATAACATAATTAAGGAAAACTAATAAAAGAAATTTATTCCATAAATTAAAAAAAATAAAATAAAATTAGGAGGTCACATAGAAAAGGGTGAATAAACATCATAAAAACCCAACAAAAAGAACTCTACCATTATTTCTTTTCTTGTATTACTGAAATATTTTAACAGTCTGTGTCATTTTTCGATCTATTAAATTTTTTAAAAGTTCAACACACTCATTCTAATCACTAAGATATTTCTCTTAAATCTATCCACTACTTAAAAAATCAACTTGCATTCCTTTCAAATTTATAAATATATAATATTATATATCTTTTAATTAGAAATATTTATTCAACCTCACCTTATTATCATTTTACGATTAAATTGAAATATTTTTTCATATATAATATGCATTATTTTTAATAATGAAAAAAACATTTCAATTGTGTTCTAATATATACTGACGTGTTACTCACAAATAATTATATAGAATTCAACCAAAACTGTGCACTCTTAAATTTTAATACACATTTAATTTTTATTAAACTATGGAAATATGTATTATTTTTTAATAATAAAAAAAAAAAAACATTTCAATTGTTTTCTAATATATACTGAGGTGTTACTCACAAATAATTATATAGAATTCAACAAAAACTCTGTGGACTCTTAAATTTTAATACACATTTAATTTTTATTAAACTATGGAAAAGATTGAAGACAAATATTATTAATTATTAGTCATTTATGATTATTTTAACTGCTATCTTTAATATTTAAGCTAAAGTATTATTATTATTATTATTATTATTATTATTATTATTATTATTATTACTACTACTTTCTAAATAATAAATATTCATATACCATTTATAACAATTTAATAAACATGTACAATGAAATATCATATATCAGCATCAGCATGTGGACCTTGTTTTTTCCAAGGTAATTAACTCTACTGAACTTCAATACTATATTTTCTAAATTTTATAGATTTTTAGAGTAACAATCTATTCATTTAATTCATAATATTCTTACATTATTAATATTTTTAATGTATTTTATGTTGCTTATTATTCTATAGAAATATAAGTAGATATGTATATGAATGGTTAGAAATCAGTATATTTTTAATCATATAAATTATGAACTAGGAAGTGTATTCAATTGGAATTTAATATTTTTTGTATGAAAAATTTAGGTAAATTTTGTAAAATATAATGATTTTTTAAAATATTTGTATGATTAAGATTTTATAATTTAAATTTGAAGGATTTTCCAAATACAAATTATAAGAATTAAAATTATTATTTTTTTGAATTTACAAGAATTTAAAATATTTAATGTATTTTTTAAAAAAAAAAACATAAGTGTTGTATATCTTACTTTGTGTATTTATAAATGTCTTTGTGTCTATCATTTATTCTAGTTTGATTTTAGTGACAATTAGTGTTGAGATTTAGTAAACTATACCATACATAAACAATATTTAATATTAGGCTACTAAATCATTATTAAAAAAATATATATTATTTTTTATTACTATTGATTCTAATTCATTGTTTTTCTATTTAGTCTTTTTCTATATATCTAAAATTGGAAGTCCTCCACGAGTCTAAAGAATAGGTTTAAAATTATAATATTAGTTAATAGGTAATTTGGTACTTAAAAAATTATTTAGTAGAAAAATCATCAAAATAAAAAATAATAAAAATAGTTAATTTGATTGTTATCTAAAACATTTTAATCTACCAATCTATGATAATATTGTAATACTTATTTATTCAAGGATTATAAAATGATTTTGTTAATTTCTATTTTATAACAGTTCTTAAAGATATCTATTATAGTCACTGTTGATAAACGTGGATATATAAACTGATATCTATGTGCATCACATAAAGGATTAATTTTTGAAGTTTCTGAAAAAAATATTTTTAAATATAAATCACAGTTTTTCTCGTTAACACACTTCTAACATATATTAAAATTTAGATATCTTAGAATACCTTATATATATATATATATATATATATATATATATATATATATATATATATATATATATATATATATATATATATATATATATATATATATATTTATATATATTT
>Ga0099825_1002390_pt1 | contig 24918 bp, 12 predicted proteins | sample SiratroredBW_FD_76838 | JGI IMG/M metagenome (GOLD analysis project Ga0099825, IMG submission 76838) | Root nodule microbial communities of legume samples collected from California, USA - Siratro red BW | ecosystem: Host-associated > Plants > Roots > Nodule | place: USA: California | collected... | reverse complement strand
TGAATGATGTGGTGTGTGATCAAGACATAGTATCTTTAGGAAAGGAGATACCCGTGTTGAGATTATTAGGACGTGCATTGTTTGGAGATTCGATCTATCTAAGGAGGTATCCTGACTCTACTGGTACATTGGATTCATATAAATGAAGTTTACCAGTTAGTGAAGAGTAAAAGGAGGTTCATATTGCCATGTTTAAGGTTTGAAATATGAGCTGATCGGAATAGGACATATGGATTAACCCTGTGCATATGGGAATTGTACCTGAGGGTTGAAATAGGAACTGATCGGGACAGACTGTATCTGAGGTTTGAAATATGAGCTGATCAGGACAGATGGATGGTATATGACAGGTGCAAACCTCTGAGTCTAACTCAATGCACAAGTCTTCCGAAAGTATAGAGTCTAGTGTTTTTGTTTATGAGTCAATATATGTATGATGTGAGATGAATTATGAAAGTTTGAATTGTTGTTGTTTGGTTAAGATAGAAATCCAATTTATGAAAATATATTTTTTTAAAAAGATCTCTAGCTTACCCTTATTTTTGTGTGGTGTTTGTTTTGTTTTTAAATTTGCGATGATCGTGTATTACACGGGAGCAGAGGATTTGATAGAGCAGAGGATTTGACAGGTGGTGTAAGTGTCAAGTGCATTGTTGGAGACGCTTTATTTTAATTTATTTTATTTGTAATTTTATGAAGATATTTTTATTAAATCTTATTTGGAGAAGTATATTTTGAAATACATGATGAATGTATGAATTTTTATATTCAAGTTTATTATATATTTTAAAATTCTTATTGTATGAAAAATATGGGATGTTATAGAGAGTGTTGTGGAGAAGATGAGAGGGAACCTGGAAGTGGAAGGATCTTTGGAGGGAATGTTTAAGTGAGCTAAAACATTTTTTTTTATATTTTAATTATTTTAAATTTTTATTTTATCTACGGACTAAGTATGTTACCCACTACAACATATTTTTCCACCATCTAATATATGTATGTAATGTATTTCTTTTCTAATTTCTCTCTTTTTTAGGAGTAATGACATTACCCATGGAATTATCAGTAGATAACCTCAATTTACATACAGAAAAATGTTCGTGGGTAATTATCCGTGGGAAAAATGACTTTTTCTTGTAGTGGTTTCTTCATCCAAAATACTTTTACGAGTCCTTTGCACCCTTTTTGAGCCAAAAAAAAAATATTTCTTTCAAAATACCCTAAACAAGGATCATCAATATGTTGAAACTCGTTCCAAGGTTCCAATAGAAGAGATTCATCAAAGGAGTATGTTAAAAGCTCCTAAAACCATCAAATAAGGAATACGTTAAAAGCTTCTAAATCCATCAAAGAAGAAGTACATCAAAAGCTTCTAAAAAAAAGAGTAAAAAAGAAAACAATGATGGAAAGCTTATAGACAAAGACCTTGACTGTTTACAACATTTGATTGATGATCCTTGCTTTAAAATATAAAACCCAAAAATAATTGTTGAGCCTTTGTATCCTTTTCTTCACTAACATACCAAAATTGGGGCAATCCTGTTTCGTGAAAACACACGAACGATAACATATATGAGGATGTACATTCCTAGTATCTTTTCAAATGTCTCAAACTATCATTTACACACTTATCATTTGCCTACGGGTTGAAGCATGCATCAAAGCAGTGTTTCTAAACGAAAAGTTGATAACTACCCCATGTTGACATTAACTTCAAATTTATAATGTGCCTTGTTTTTTTTTTTTTAAAGAAAAGAAAGAAGTCAGTATCTAATGAATTCAACGATTACAAGGAACACCTAACTCTATACATTCCCTTTTTGAAAAATTTTGTACATACATTATTTTTTTGAAAAAAGAAACATGTGTACATACATTGTCATTAAAAATCGTTGAAATTTTTTAAAAAAATACATTCTCCTTTGAAACTTTATACATACATTATCTTTTTGAAAAAAATTGTACATACATTTTTTTTAAAATGAAAAACATTTTTACATACATTGTCATTGAAAATCATTGAATGTTTTTTGAAAAAATACATTCTCCTTTGAAAATTTGTACATATATTCTCTTTTTGAAAAATTTTGTACAAACATTACTTTGTTTTGAGAAAAAAAAAACACTTTTACAGATATTGTCATTGAAAATCATTGAAAAAAGCTTTCGAAAAAAATACATTTTGTACAAACATTTTCTTTTGAAAATTTGTACATACATTATTCTTTGAAAAAAAAAAACAGTTGTACATATATTGTCATTGAAAATTGTTGATTTTTTTAAAAAAATACATTTTGTACACACATTCTCTTTTGAAAATTTATACATAGATTTTGCTTTGAAAAAAAAAATTGTACATATATTGTCATTGAAAATTGTTGAAAGAAAAAACATATTTTTTGTACATACATTCTGTGTTGAAAATTTGTACATACATCCTTTTTTGAATATTGGTACATATATTGTCATTGAGAAAAACTCATTGGAAAAAAATCCTTTGTTCACATTTTGAAAATCAATGAAAAAGAATTTATACATACATTTTCATGCATATTCATTTTAAAATTAAAATAATAATAATAATAATAAAAATAAAAAGCGAAATCTCATGCATTCGTCCATACACTCTCATTCATCACAAGAATAGAAAAATATTGCATACATTCATGCATTCATCAACATAAAAAAACTTGTTTATCCAAAACTCATCTACTTGGATTTGTGACCCTCTCATCTCAGTCATCCAAAGCAAAATGTTTAATAAGATTACAAATAATAATAAAATGCAGATCATTCGTGTGTATCCTCCTTATATATTTTCTGTTGAACTTTTAATTTTCCTCAGTCTCGTTTTCCCATCCTTGTTCTTTATTGAGAATGTATTACCCTAACTCCATATTAACTTGATGAGTGGTTTTAAGTAAACATCAATGTCATTGCCTGCCATTTGTTTGCTATGAATTATCATGGATAGCATAAAAGAGGTTTGCTTCATAAACTCCAAAGGAGGGCGATTGTATGGGATCAAGACGATTGGCCATATACTGTGGCTTGTACTCATGGTTCCAAAAGGGTTGAAACCATCAGTAGCTAAGCCAAGTCGTACATTTCGAGGATCATTTGCAAATTGGAGATGTAATTGATCAAAGGTTTTCCAAGCCTCGAAATCTCTAGGATGCCTCATCAACCTATCTTGGTTATCCTTTGACGCATGCCATGTCATAGAATCAACTGTCTTAGAACTCATAAACAATCTTTGCAATCTCAGCTTTAATGGAAAGTACACAATATTTTTGCGTATTGCTTCTTATCTTTATCTTTCAACTTAGATGTTTTGCACCATTTACATTCTTCCAAACCTTCATTATCTTCACCCCAATACAACATGTAGTCTTTTGGGCAAGCTGGTATTTTGACATAATTAAGACCAAGATTATTAATGACATTCTTGGCCTCATAGAATGACTTAAGAAACTTAGCATGTTCAAATGCCTTTTTGAGCAAGTCTAGAATCATGGTCATTGCTTTGTCACTCATCCTACACATACATTTTATGTGGTACAACTTCAACATGAAGGATAACTTTGAATACTTTCTACAACCTTCATATAATGATTCATTATTGTCCTTCAACAGCGCATCAAAGTTCATTGTGCCTTCATCTCGCCCAATATTATTTTGCAAACCACCATCTTGATCAAAATCATTGACATCATGCCCCGCAAACCCAAATGCATTGATCAATATGTCTTCCATTTCATTTTCAGGTTCTATTAAATCTTCAACCACATGTGCACTTGTACCATTCATAGACTCAGTTAGACATGGTCCTTCACCATGCAAATACCAAATTTTGTAGTTTTGAGGGAAAGGTCTACATGTTAAGTGTTCATGAACTACATCCCTTGTTTGCCACTTCTTGAAACCACACTTTGAACATGGCCACTTAATCACTAGACCATTGTCATGACCAAATGCAAATTCCAAAAACATATTCAACACATTTGAATATTCATTGTTGTATTGGGGACTAGAAATCCATGATTTATCTATTGGCATGATTACAAAACAAACACCAAGAGATAAAACTAATTATATACAAAGGTGATGATCCCAAGTTTAAAGAAACATGTTCTTTAATGTTAAACACTTCATTATGTTCATGGTTAACTATAAACATAGTTAACCAAAACCTAGAATAACCAAGCTGTTGTGCAAGAATGTGAACAATAAATAGAGAATTAATTTCTCTTTTTTTAAACTGGTAGTATGATGCTCAATTCAATCTAAGTTTCTATAATTTGATTTCCCAATTAAATCAAATTAATCTCAAATAAAGTTTGAGAACACTATTTAAAAAATCATAATTACAAGTTAGGTTTCATGAAACTAACTTTAAAACCATAAGCTCATCAAGAAAGAAAAACCAAGATGTTCACTCCATAACAAGAACAAATTTTGATAATCAAATGGCCATTAACAACACACACTCAAATGTTTGCATGAAAGGCTACTACAAATTATAATCATTATGCTATTCATCCCAATAACACATAACTCGAATCTTTTAATAAAAGTCTTGTAGATAGAATAAATGTTGGTGAGAAGACAGAAATCATCAACTTCATCACAAAGACGTAACACATGTTATGGTCATTAAAAAAGTCTTTTATTCCTTATGTTTGTTAATCAAAGAAAATGAAGTCTTCTGATTAGTTATTGTAGTATCAAAAAATGGATGATTGTATATATGCCAAGTTCACTGCTATAATTTGTAATGGTTGATGAACAGTTTTAGGTTGTGGTGATAACAACAAATATAGGGTGCAATGGGTGCAAAGGGAGAGTTTTCGGAGTTGTCTCAAACGTAACTTCTGTTTTGCCAAACATATATCAGACCATATTTTTCATACATATATAACTATGGTCAAACCATTTAGTTTTGTGGTACTAGTCTCGGAATCAGTCACTGGGAAAAAGAAAACTTTATTATTTTTCTACAAATCTTCACTATCACTAATGTTAATCTAACATAAGCCATTTCTTAGCTACAAATTATTAAATTATAAGGCTCACTCATAGCACAATGAACCAGAAGATGCCAAACCAAAGCATTATGCTACTTCATATTGCTAACAATTCATTCGTTTATTTTATTCAACAATTTAAACATTTTAGTGCACAAACAAAATACTTCAACTTATTATCCCTATAACCAAATGAAAAATTAAAATAACTTCAACATGGAAATTTCTTATATGTTTGAAGAACAACCATACACTTTTAACAAATTCAGAATCACAATCATACATTGGACCACCCTTTTCATTCAATAGCTTCATTAGTAAGAATCACACAAACTATATACAAGGTATTATGAACATACCTCTATTTTGTCCTCAAAAACCTTCAAAATCATTCAATTGCAAGAATCACATAACTTCTTCAACTTGTCCCCAAATATATGCAATCAAATTATACAAATTGGTTAGATGTAGTTCAAAAATCATGGATTTCGAACAAAATGGAAAATGAAAACAAAAAACCAGTAACAATAATAAAACTCTTACCTTTCGTCATCGTGAGGGAAATCGAAGGTCACCAAACAATCGCTCCAATACAAAATTTATGCCAATCGGTTAGGGTTTCATTGATTCTCTCCAATCGGTTAGGGATTGACCAATAGGAACTATAAATTGTTAGGGTTAGGGTTCGAACCAATAGGAACTTTCGATTGACTGTGACTTAGGCTTCAGAACCCATTCTGTGGACAAATTTGTAAATCGGAATGAAATGGGAAGCAAAGGTCTGGGAACGAAAGGTTTGGGGATTTTCAGTGTTTTGAGTGTTTCATTGTTTCATTGTTTCAGTGGAGGTAACGAGCAAACAAAAACGAGGGAAGAGAAGTGCTTCAGTTTCAGTTTATAGGAACCAAAACGAGGGAAGAATCAAAATGAGGGAGAGTGTTTAGGTTTCGAGGGTGTTTTCACTTTGGAGGGAGAGTGTGGAGGGAAAAGCCTTTTCATTAACATATGGGAATGCAACTGTGCGACTCAAAAAAGTGGTACCCTTTACAAAGCGGCGATTGTAAATGTCATTTTTTGAACTCAAAATGAGGCACTCATTAAAATGTCGACTTATACAATATAATATGATAATTTTTTTGAAATGCCATACTAAAAATGCCACCACATACAAGTTTTTTTGTAATGGAGGTATTGTGATTCAATATGAGGTCAATGACAAAGTTCTCAGAACTCTTCCTATGATGTGGAGAGCCCAAGAAACTGCTATCAGAGCTTCAAAAGATTTAGAGGCTATGCCCTTGGAGGAATTGGTAGGTGTTTTTATTATTCATGAACAAGTTTATTAGGGTGATGCTAATGTGGCGAAAGGTAAGAAGAATCTTGCCTTGAAAAATCCTAGAAAAGCATGAAGAATGGATCATCTAAAGCCTTTGAAGCAGTAGACAGTGCATTGGATAACTCAGGATCTGATGATGAGATTTCGTTTGTCATAAATAATATCAAGAGGATGTTCAAAGAGAGAGGAAACTCTGACAAAGGCAAAAAGTGCAAGCCTAAAGAGAGCAAGGAATATAAAGAGAAGGTAGTTTGCTATGGATGTAAAAAACCTGAGCATTTTATGTCAGAGTACTAAGTTATTTCAATTCCATAACTTCTTTGACTAAAAATGAAAGAAATTATAGAATTGAAATAAAAAATGAAAACATACGGGATACAATTAATACAATAAAAGAATACTAAAAAAATATTAAGAAAAAGAAAAGGGTATATTATGATAAACATCGGCTTACCTATAATTGGTAGACTTCCTATATACTGAGCATAAAGATATATGAATTGTTGTGATTATAGACTATCATTTTTAATAAAAAAAGAGAGTAAAAATAGAAAAAAAAAATATAGTATTTCAAGAGAAGGAGAGACAAAGAAAAAGTTCAATAAAAAGAAGAAAATTTTGATGTTAACCTGGGAGGATCTGAATTCTTCTAACTCTAAATCTAATGAAGAGGCTTATATAGGTCTCATGGTAGATATTTTTGAAACCGCAATGTCAAAATAATTTGATGAAGAGGTGGATATTTTTTTATCTTATATAGTTTATGTTTAGCATATCATGAAGCTATCTCTAAACAATACTAAAATCGCATTTGCACATATAACCATTGAACTAGTGTAACAAGAAAAATCAGCCTAAATGATCTCTCTGATAAAAATATAGAACTTGTTCAAATCAATGAGAGATTGTGTGGAGAAAACAGGGACTTTATGTGTGGAGAAAACAGAGAAATTGGAAAAAGAATTTCTTTTAGTCAAAGAGAAACTTGGTAAAAGACTTTATGAACTAACAAATGACATAACTCTAGATGGTTTAATAACTAAAAATTTTGCTTTAAAGAAAATTCTATCCCAATATGATATTAATGGGAAATCTTTGGATCTCTTGGTAAGAAGTTCAAAGAAAGCCTACGACAAAATAGGGATAAGATAAGAACAAGTAGAAATTAATAAATCTAGAGCATCTACTAATTCATCTACATCACATAATTTTGGAGCATCTTCTATTTCATATATTTTTCATTGTCTTAAAGAATCTACTAATTTATTTGTAGGAACAACTTCAAAAAATAAATTGAAAAAAATTATTGGTAGAAGACTAACCCATAATGACTCAAAGTTTTATGGGTACTTTAAAAAAATATGTCCTCTTGTAAATGTACTCAACTTAAGCATAAAGACACCTTTCATGGTACTTGGGTAGTGGCTGCTCACGACATATGAAAAGATAAAGGTATATATTCCTAGACCTCCAGATGAATAAGGGAGGAAAGGTAATTTTTGGTGGAAACCATCACAAAAGGGTGATTGGTTGTGGAAAGGTAAGTCTAAAACCTTCTATATGTATTAATGGTGTTTTTATTGTAAATGCTCTTAAACACAAGTTGTTTATCATAAGCCAATTATGTGACAATGAGAGTTTTGTTGTTTTTAACAAACCAATGTACAGTCAATAACAAAGATGGGATTGGATTGTTTGTAGCTAATAGACGATGTAACCTTTATAAAATCAATATGAACGAGTTGTTAGATCAAAAGGTTTCTTGTCTCATGACTCTAAAAGAATATCATTGGTTATGAGATAGGAAGTGTGGCCATGCTAGCTTGAAGTCACTCTGAAAGTTTCAGAAGTATAACCTTGTGAGAGGAATCATCAATATCATTAAAAAACAATCTTCTTTGTGAGTCATGTGTTAAGGTGAAACAAGTCAAAAGCTCTTTTAAGAGTAAAGCTAATATATTCATCCAACAACCTTTTGAACTGATACACTTGCATCTTCTTGGACCAACTACAACTGCGTTTATTAGTGACAAAAGATATAGTCTTTTAATTGTCGAGGACTATTACAGATGTACATGGGTTAAGTTTCTAAGCCTCAAGGATGAGACTTTCAAAGTTTTTCGTAAATTCTTGAAACAAGTTCAAAATGAAAAATGTGTATGAATTGTTACTACCAAAAGTGATTATAGTGAAGAATTTGAAAATGAAAACTTTCGATTAGTTTACAAAAACTATGGTGTTAACCACAACATTTCTACTCCCAAAAACACCACAACAAAATGGTGTTGTTCAGAGAAAGAATATATCTTTACAGTAAATGGCTCAAGGGATGCTTAGTGCAAGCTCCTCTGTCAAACACTTATGGGTAGAAGCAATTAATACAACCTATTATTGACAAAACAAAGTTTAAATTACACCCTTGACAAAAATACTCCATATGAATTGTGGAAAAACAAGAAACCCAACATTTCTTCCATCCTTTTGGAATTGAATGTTTCATTCTTAACAATACGGACATTTGGGAAAATTGGATTCTAAGAGTGACGTAGGAATCTTTCTTTGATATTCAATAATTATAGTGGAAGAATCTATCCATATGAGATTCAATGATTATAAGCCTGATAAGAAATCACCAATGCAAGAACATTTTCTTAGTTTTGATTTTGTAGGAACTACAAGTAAATGTACCAGCACTCAATAGTTAGGCATCAGAGGATTCATCCAACATGCTAAATGATCCAAAGAAAGCTTAAAGAGAGCCAACAGGAAGAAATTCCACATTACTCAAGGATCATCTAACTGATATTAACCAAAGGTCACCTTAAGGAAAGAGTGTCAACAAGTTCTAGGGAAAAAATAAAGTGGCAATAATCTCACAAGAGGAACCAAAAAATGTGAATGAAGCCTTTAAAGACAAAAGTTGTGTCAAGGTAATGTAGGAAGAATTTGATCAGTTTCAAAAAAATGAAGTATGGATGCTAACAACCCCACCCAAGGATAAACCTGTCATATGAGCCAAGTGGGTATTCATAAACAAGTTAGATGAACAATTCTTATTCAAAAGGAACCCAAATTCTTCCTTGGTCTTCAAATCAAACAAGTAGACGATTTGACATTCATCAACAAAAAAAGTATGTTAAAGAGCTTCTAAGGAGATTCAAGCTAAAAGAGGCAAATCTTGAGCACCTCTATGCATCTCAGAACATCTTTGGGACTATATAAACAGTCTAATATAGTGGATATCATTGAATATAGACAATTGAAATGGTCTCTGCTTTATCTTATAGCGTTTAGATCTGATATCATGTTCAACGTCTGCTTATCTGCTCGCTTTCAAGCTGACCCAAGGGAAGTTCAACTATCTACTGTTAAATGCATATTTAGATACATACAAGGAACAACTAACCTTTGGTATTTGCTATAAGCAAGAGAAGATTTTCATATGTAGGGATATAGTGATGCAGATTATGTAAGAGACAAAGTTGAAAGGAAGATCACTAGAGGAGGACGTCATTTTATCACTAATACAAAAATCGGATTCTACATCAGTTTTGGAAAGTTTTTTATTGATTCCACAACTGATGTTGAGGCGGGCGATGTAGAAAGTTCATGACTTTTTACATTGGTTCTTCAACTGATGTAAAATAGACTCATATTACATCGGTTACAAACACAACCAATATAAAGGAGCATTTAAAAAGAGTAAATAAAGTATACATATTACATCGGTTCCAGCTTACAATCGATGTAATATTTATATTTTTTTTTTAAAAAAGAGGTTGGTAAGATCTAATGGTTTTATAAATGTATAATTAATACAAGGAAACACCACACAATTTTTTAGAATTTTCTAATAAGTATATGTATGTGAAGTAAATGCGAAAAATATAAAAAAATACATCAAAAGCCCTAAAAAAGTAAAAAAGTAATAGTAAATAGTGGAATTTTGGAGTATGGAGACTATTCGTTATCTCATTTTGAGCAACTTTCATTTTTAACGCATCTCAATTCGAGTTCTCTATCAAAAGTTATGACTATTTGAAGTTTTTTCGTCCTAAATTTTGTCATTTCAAAATCTATAATAAATCTATGCATTGTAAAAACTCTACTTTCAAATAAAAACTAAAAGAAGTTACTGAGAGAAAAATTGGATAAAAAAATTCTAACTATTTGAAATCAATTTTACAAAATCGTTAATTTGTTGTAAAGAGAATCGACAAGGGTAGAGGTGGAACCAAGCATCGTTCACAATAGAGATTGGCTCTCGCATTAAGTAAGTCATTGCTATGACACCCTTAATAACCTACAACATCAACATGAAAATAAGTTAAACAAACTACGCACGTGGAAAATGCAAAACAGAGCAAAAGTAGACAAACACTACTACTGAAGGAATTGAATGTGGTTGAAAACAATAAGAAGCGAAGCAGGGACTCAACGGTGCGAGGGAAAGACGAATAGCAAAAGCAGTGAAAATATAAGGTTACATAATATATCTATTACATCGATTGCTAAAATAAATGATGTAATAGGATTATCTATTACATCAATTGTATAAACAACTTATGTAATAAGTCCATGCCAAAATATATTTTTTAATTGGAGGATGCAACACCACTTTCTACATCAGTTGGAAAGTCACAACTAATGTGGAAAGTAACTCCGTTACATCGGTTGGCGCAACAATTGATATCATAATTAGCACACGTAATTGTTCTTTCAATTTTTTTGTGGAATTTTCCTGGGCTATTTTCTACATCGGTTGTTTCTAGCAACTGATGTAGAATGAGTTCTATTATATTAGTTACCCCTTAACTGATATAATATGTTTTCATTTATTTACAAAATTGTCACCGCATTTTTATTTACAATTATTTCCTTTTAACCGACGTCATATCCTATCATAAAATGTCATTTTTCCACTAGAGCATGGGAGGTTACATAATCTCATGGATGAGTAAAAAGCAAGGCACGATTACCTCATCTATAGCAAAAGTTGAATATATATCTATTGCACATTGTTCCTCATAAATGCTTTGGATAAGAAATCAACTTGTGCATTATGGTCTTCACGAGATTAAAATTCCTATTTTTACTGACAATAGTGATGTAATTAGTTTATCCAAAAGTCCAATTTTGCAGTCATGTTTGATAGTGTTGATTTTTATGATATTTTTTGGTTTGTTTTATAACATAGTAAACTCTTTCTAAGCTTAGAATCTACTTAAGTCTCTATTTTATTAGGTTTTTGTTAATAATTTATTATTAGAATTTGAGAATGAATTTGTACATTAATCCCTATTATTTTTTCTAAAAAGTGAACAAGGAGTATTAAATTAGAAAAGTAAGATTGGAGCCATTGAAGATGAAAAAAATAAAAGGAACTTTAGCACAGGCAACTCAAGCCCAGTGCCAAAATTGGTGCCCAACACCAAAGATACTGAGAGTAAGACCCCTGAATTGAGTCCATTGAGACTAGGTCGGGTGCCAGTTGGGCCACGAGTCACTAGATTTGAATTGCGCTCAGTGTCCCTAAAGCTGAGCCGGGTGCGAGCATCACAAAAGTTAATATATTTAAAAGATTCTCTGCATTAGGGTTAGGCATCTTTGACCCGAGAGGGAAAAAGTCAAACTTGGATGTCAACTTTAGGGTTTCTTGGTATAATCATCTTCTTCCATTGTTCATTTTCTATGTTTGGTCTCTTCATGACTATGAGGAGCTAAACTCATTGTTGTTAGGGTTAGATGTAACCAAATGAATTTTCATGTAATCAATTTTAGTTTTCATATATATGTCTTTCCTTTCAGTGTCAGTATTTTGATTCTATGCTTAATGCCTATTGTGGTAATAATTCGTGGCTTGATATTTGATGTTTGGAGTATTGGGAAATATTACATGCAATCTGGAACTAAATTAAAATTCCTAATGAAAGCTTGTGTCTTGAAATAGAGCATGATTCATTTGCTGTCTTAAGACCCTTGTGACAAAGGCAAGTTTTCTTTTTGTAATTTATCAAGGAATTGACGATTAATAGGTAAACTTAGCCTCATTCACCTAAAGGATTAGGGTTTGCGTATCATTACGATTGACATTCAAATTTATTAGGAAAGATGGTAATTATTTTTATGTATGAGAGTGAAGTTTGGTGAAGTCTAACCCTAAAAATTTTATCCCATTGATCATTACCCTCTTTCTGAATTCCTAGTATTTGACAAAAATACGTATAATATTTAAGTTGTTTTTGCATAAACTTAATTTCTTGCACAACAGTTAAAAATATGGATTTAATCTTTAATCAAATTATGTTATAATTGTGACTATTATTGTGTATTACATAAGTCCTTTGGGAGAGCACAATATTTATTACTTGCTATATTTGCGATTGGTGCACTTGCCATTAAATGCAATTTTGTTAACACAAGCTAAACACATTGAAATCAAGCATCACTTTATATGAGATCATGTCCAAAAGGGAACTATATATTTGTAGTTTGTCCCAACAGATGATCAAATTGAAAATATCTTTAGAAAACCACTTGTTGAAGATAGATTTACTCATTTACAAACACTTTTAGATATTACCTTTATTGAAGGATAAGTAATAATAATTTGCCTAAGACTCGCTACATTAAAAATTGTTTTTCTTGCATTAGACGATGTGGTTTATCTATGCATTAAACAATCTAGAATATATGCGCATTAAATGATGTGGTTGATCTATGCATTAAACAATCTAAGATATATGTGAATTAGACAATTTAGGCTTTACATGCCTTAGATAGTCTCATATACACATGCATTAAACAATCTCTTAAGCACATGTATCAGACAGTCTCATGCACATATGTATTAGAAGATATATAACATTTTGAATCAAATTGTATATATTGTTTATTTTTTAGTCAAAATTTTTTCTGAAAACACAATATTTCCTTTTCAAAATCCTTTCGTTTAACGTTATTTTTTATGATATTTTTAGGTTAATTTTTATAATGGAACCAACTCTTCTAAAGATTGAAACCTGCTAAATTCTCTATTTTTATCTCTTTTTATAAATAATTTGTTTCTTGTTACAAATAATTGGTCACTTGAGTTTTTAATCAAATTTTTACTCTAAATCCCATTTGGGTCAAGAAGAGCAAGATTGGAATACACGAGGACCAAGTAAAGGAAAAGTTGGAATGTTAATGCTGACAGTTGGGCTGGGCTCAACACTTATTCATGGACATTCTTCCCCCACAAGTGGTGTGTTCTTCATTCTCTTCCTTAATCCATTTTTAGTTTCCTTTTTACTTTATTTTGTTGTTCTTTCTTTTACTTTGCACTTTGTCAAATGCTTATAATTGTCTTCTAACTCCATTGTTGGCCCAACTTGGTTTCTTTCTTTGATGGGTTGTGTTCTTCATCTTCAAACAAGTTGATCTAGATCTTAAACATCCCCTACAATCAAAAGATTCAAATAGAATAAAGAAATGTTTCATCGTCCAAAGGGCACCCAATGGTTTCAATAAAATAAAATTTTGGGCATGGGGTCTCCTCATTGTAGGAAGGAGTGAGCATGTTGACGATGCAGATGCTGGTGATGTAGAAGAAGAGGACTATATTCTATGATGATTAGGATTTGACCTTTGCGAAATTTTATTTTTTTCAGTTATTTATTTGATGCAATTCTAACTTCAATTGCATGCTTCAATGTGCTTCTTCTTGGAGATTTTAATTTTAATGTTAATTGGAGTAGATGCATCGGGAGAATTGTTGTTGTGGCCATATAAGATGGATTTGTAAGTGAAAGAGAGTGTGAGGTTAGGCCAACACACTTAGGAGGAAGCAAGAGTTTAGTATAGAAAGGAGACTACTCTTGGAGAGTTCTTGAACAAGTTGAAGAGGCAAAAATTGGCCAAAACTTTATTAGTCTTTCAAAACTAAATTTTTAATTGCAAGAGTCACCTATTTATAGGCTAAAAGATGACTTATCTTGCAAGCTTCTCAAATACTCTGAAATAGGAGGAGCTTCACAAGTGGCAAGCCGTGAGTGGAGAGGATTCCCTGCATTGGGAGAGTGTCATGTGTCCAACGTGGCTTGCATCCCGAGCTTCATATCCTCCCCAATGAGATGAGGACAACTGGCACAAAAAGCTTGGAAGTCAAGCTTCCATGTGACACTTACTTGTCTAAGATGTGGTGTCTTATTTAAGCTTGTTTAACACTTCTTGGACTTTTTACAAGCCTAAAAAAAAGGTGGACATCCTATGTAACTTTGTGTCACAACCTCAATCACGACGGTGGAAGGCGATCCAAAAAATCTGGAAAAAAATGAAAAAATGGGGTGAAAAGAAAGAGATGTAGACACCACCATAGTTTATTATGGAAAACCAAAAAAAAAAGAAAGAAATGGTCTATAAACCAGAGATGACCTCGAAAGTGAGGCATGGCGGTGTTAGGGTTATCTCTACCTCGCGGCAGCGAGGCTTATTGGACATGGCGGCAAAAGTCATTGGATCTCTCTTTTTTTGTTTTGTTCTCTTCCTTTATTCTCCCTTTGCAATTCATTTTTGTTTTAATTATAATTTTTTCTCGTATTGTGTTTTGCATTGTTATCATCGTGGTTTGGTGACTATTTGATTTTCTTTTGAGTTCTATTTGTAAGAATGGTATGATGGCAAACGGAGGTGTGGCGAAGTTTACGGTGGTGCAATTTTGGAATTGTGCTCGAGGAAGCAACTTCCAAAATTGTACACTCTAAATTATATGTATATGTTTAATTGCATTTTGAGAATTGTTTTGATACTAATGATTTACATTTTTTATGTTTAGTTTACTACAAAACGAATTAGAATTGGCATAATATAAGAACACTACGAAGTACAAAACAGAAGCAACAATCAATTGGAATCAAATTGAGCAAACACCAACATTCTAAAAGATAGATGCATATCAAATTTCATTTTACATACCTCTTGAAGTGTGTTTGTGACAATTTTTTATGTGTGTTGTCTCTACAAATGCTATCTGCCTTCGTATTTTCTTTCTTCCTCTTTCAATTTCCAAACTATCTGCTTGATGAATTCTAAAGTGTAAAAATGGAGTGTGAATTTTTAATTGTCGTCTCTCTTCTTTTGATTTCCTCTCCTTTTAAAGAGTTGAATCTGACGATTCTTGATGCAATGATCCTTCCTTTCTTCATCTTTTTTACGCTTCCGTTCACGAAGATTGCCCATCCCGTTTCAGTGCCAAACCGATTTCTCTTTTTTTTTTTAAATTAATTAATTTTTTATTATTTAATATTATTTTATTTATATTTTTTATTATTATTAAAATTCTGTTTTTTCTTTTTAAAACTGACAAAGCAAAGAAAACGAATGAAATTTATTACAAATGGAAAACACTATGTGTGAGGAGGTAAGGAAAAAGAATTGAATCAGCCCATACAAGAAAGTAGGATTTGAACATTAAAAAGTAAGAAGTATATAAAAAAATGAATGAATGGGCCTAATCCAAACAAAAAATGATGAAAATAGAAAACTGTCCAAAACCAAATATGATTTAAATTGTGCAAATGATAAAAATTATTTTTTTTCTATTATTTTATTTTTCACGGCCAAAATTGGGTGTTGACACTTTGGTATAAGCCCTAAGGCTCAAAATACTATTTTATTAGGCCCATAAGCTATTTTACTTGCCCAAAAATACAAGGCCTAAAATAAACTCTTCACTACTCTATACAATTTTTACAAGTAGAGGTCTTGTAATCTAGAAGCTCCAATGTCTTTAGAGTGATCTTCTCCAAGGTAAAGCAAGACATGATATGAGAAAACTTCTCAAGATAAGTCTCAAAACAAGAGAAGAGGAATTCTCACTCAACTCTCTTAGTGAAACCTTTCAAGGTAAACATTAATTTTTATTTTTAGAGTGCACATGTTCAAGGTAACTCTCACGAATGGAAAAAGTTATTATTATTTTTTCTATTTTTTGGTGTTGACAGTTGTCTCTCTTTACTTAGATTTTACTAGATAATTTGAAAATTAAAATTTTCAGATTATCAAAGTAAAAGATAAGCAAAGACGAAAACAACTGATTTTGTTTGGGATGAAAAAGAAAAATATTTTCAAAATTGGGAGTCCAAATGAAAGAAAATGATGTCATAACCTTTTACCTTCTGAGGACGAGAGGGCTACGAGTCTTTGTTGCTAAAAGGTAAATCTACGACTGCAACCTTGACTTTTTGAGGACGAGAGGGGTATGAGTCCTTGCTGCTGAAAAGTAAATTTAAGACTGCAACCTTGACCTTTTGAGGACAAGAACGCTATGAGTCTGATATGTACTTATTTTAACCACTTTCCTAATGCATATTGATAAGAATAATGACAAGTTTTGGGCCATTTTACTGTATTTGGGCTTATTGATCTTTAATTGAAAGTTTGACTCAATTTGATGAAATTTTCCAAACATGAGCATATTTCGTATTTTGTCCATAACTTTTTCTACAGACCTCAAATTAACTTGATCTTTATGTTATTTTATAGATAACTCAAAGATCTACAAACATTGTGAGGCTCCAAGACCAAATTTGGATTCTAAAGTGGACAAAATCAGCCTCGAATTTGACATACGGAATCTGGACAACACTTTGAGCGGAAATATTCAATTGAGGATAACTTAGTCCTTTCACTCCTAAATTAGTTGGGTTCAAAACTGTGTGTTTTTGGTGTTTTAGGGCAACTTACAGGTGGGCCTGGGCCACTTTAGGTTAGGTTAAAACTCTGAATATTATGGTGAGCACAGTCTGATTGGAATATTATGATTGAATACAGTTTGATTGGAATGTATTGTGGAGTTCTCGAATAGGAATCAAATCGAATTGATGATGTTGCTCACCATGCGATTGCATTGGTTTGGCACACTGGGTGGTCGATAAAATGCTCCACGATTGTGGAGTGTTTAGGACGTTAGATAGACGCAGGGATTCTGATATGTTTAATCCACGAATGTAATTGGGATAATATTTAGGAACCAGTGAGGGATTAGGGAGAACCGAAGGGAGACCGGGTTGATTTGCATTACGTGAACTTCTCTATTTTGCTTGAATCGTTTTTCTTTATTTATTTTGTTTAAGTGTCGTACTTGCCAACTCCCCCCCACCATGCTACTGCTTTATATTTTTAGTAATTGAGAACGTTTGAATGGTCCTTGAAAGAATGACCTAGGTTCGCTATATTGCAAAATCTAGCCTCCTAGTTAATTTAGACGCGTTTGACCGCAAATCAAATTTTGGCGCCGTTGTCAAGGACCCCTATAAGGTTTATTGTTCATGTATGGATTTTAGGACTTACTATTTGATCATGGATCTCATTCTTCTCTCTTCTTGTCATGAGAGTTTCTCCAAAAAAAAAGAAAAAAAAAAGAAAAAAAGAAACTAAAATTGAGAAAAAGAGAAGAAAATGCTTGTATGACTTGTATTGGAGTAATTTGTGTAATTTTAATTCTTGGGTAACTTTCAGGAATACTTTCATTGATGTTGCAAAAAAAAAAAGAAAAAAGAAATCATGCTCTTGCTCTTTTAATAATCTTTGGATGTTACCTTAGTTGCTAAAAAATTATTCCTATCCATTACCTTAATAAAGTCCTCTTGAATAATGCAAACTTGTGTTTCAGAAGTGGAGAATTAGAATGCTTGCAAGCCTATGATAAGGCAATGTTCATTGAGATGGTTTGAGTGTTATACATTTACCCTAAACACATGAGAGTAAGAGAGATACACTATCTTCAAGGGCCAACATACATATCTGTCATTTCCATAATTGGTTGCACAAATTGATTAATCCAAAAAGAGAAATTCACACTTTTATTGAGAAACCTTTAAAAATAAATTTGATTTTGTCCTCCTTGCTCAAATACTTTGTGAGTGGTAGCTTGTTGAATGAATTGGGTTATAGTCTCAACCTTTAGCCTTCATTTTCTTTTATCTAGTTTAGATTTTGTCCAAGAGTGCAAAAGGATAAGTGTGGGGGAATTTGATAAGTCCTTATTTTAACCACTTTCCTAATGCATATTGATAAGATTAATGACAAGTTTTGGACCATTTTACTGTATCTGGGCTTATTGATCTTTAATTGAAAGTTTGACTCAATTTGATGAAATTTTTGGAAATTTATCAGACATGCATATTTCGTATTTTCTCCATAACATTTTCTACAGACCTTGGATTAACTTGATCTTTATATCGTTTTGTATATAACTCAAAGATCTACAAACGTTGTGAGAGGCTGCAAGACCAAATTCGGATTCTAAAGTGGACAAAATCAGCCTCGAAGTTGACATACGAAATCTGGACAGCACTTTGAGTGAAAATATTAAATTGAGGATAACTTAGTCATTTCACCCCCAAATTAGTTGGGATCAAAACTGTGTGTTTTTGGTGTTTTAGGGCAACTTACAGGTGGGTCTGGGCCACCTTAGGTTATGTTAAAACTCTGAATATTATGGTTCGCAAAGGGGAGCAGCCACTAACTAGGTTTTGTAGACGGATTTGAATTCAATTTCACTTGCTTGTTTCTTCTTCAATCATTCTTCACTTTTGCAGTTTTAATTTCGTCTTCATTTGCTTCTCCATTTCTATCTTTGGTTATTATTCATGTTCATTCCACGATGAGTGGCTAAATTTTTTACTCAATCCGGTCCCTAGAGGTTCTCCCGCTTCCGTTTATCCCTAGGTTCGTGTTTTGTATTGTTTTTCCGCAATTACCTACTCATTTTCTATTTTAATCCGATTGCTGAATTTAATGGTTGGATTGAATCTGTAAATGATTGAATACAGTCCGATTGGAATGTATTGTGGAGTTCTCGAATCGAAATCAAGTCGAACCGATGATGTTGCTCACCATGTGATTACATTGGGTTGGCACACTAGGTGTTCGATAAAATACTTCACGATTGTGGAGTGCTTGGGACGTTAGATAGACGCAGGGATTCTGGTCTATTTAACCAATGAATATATTTGGGATAATGATGGAGTACGCCCCAGCGACATTAATCAAAGAATAAAGAGGACAAAGAGCCATAGGGAGAATGAAGAGCTTTCCAGAAGATTAGGCCCATCTCATCCTATTTAGGCTTTAAATCAGCAGCTCGGGCCCAAATATAAACGTGAAGAAATACCTTTGGAGAAAATAGAGTATTAAGGATAAGTCCTCTAATTTGTATAAATTGTTTAGAATAGTTTAGAATAATTTGGGCCTTGTATTTGGGCCAAGTAGAATAAATGCGGGCCTTGTATTTTTGGGCCATGTAGTATAAGTTTGGGCCTTGAGGTCCATAAATAATGTTGGGCTTGATCAAGGAGTCTAAGTAGCACAAGGAGCTCTCTCCTTGTGCCACTTGTTACCACCTTGTGAGAGCCTTAGAGTGCAAGCTAGGTTTGGGAAGCTTGTCATAGAAGCTAGGGTTAGAAGTTTGTCTTATAAGCTAGGGTTAGAAGCTTGTCTAATAACCTAGGGTTTCTAGACCTAGCTTCTCCCATACCATACCTAGATAGCTTTTATGGGAAGCTAAGTAGCTCATCCTTTCTTTTACAAATAAGAGGTTTAGGAACCTCTAATGTAAACTTGATTTGTGTAATGAAAAGCTGCCAAATATTTAGCACATTGCCTCAAGTTTCACATTGAGTTTCTTCTCATAGAAGCTAGAAGTTCTCTCTCTTGAAGGTTGGCCCAACCTCCTTCAAGGCTTTCACCATCTACTTCACCATCAACCTCCTTGCACGCTTCCTTCCTTGTATTTCCATGGCTTCCGCATCATGAGGAGTTTCATCCACTTCTTCTATTCGGTGCTTCAAGGTTTCATCATGCTCAACTTCCATTGAAGCTTGTGCAAGAAGCTAAGGCTCCTAGGAGCTCCTTCATCAGATGATATTTAGGAACTAGTGAGGGATTAGGGAGAATCGAAGGGAGACCGAGTTGATTTTCATTACGTGAACTTCTCTATTTTGCTTGACTCGTTTTTCTTTGTTTATTTTGTTTAAGTGTTGTAGTTGCCAACCCCCCCCCCTCCCCCCGGTCGTGCTACTGTTTTATATTTTTAGTAATTGAGAACGTTTGAGTGGTCCTTGGAAGAATGACCTAGGTCCGCTAAATTGCAAAATCCAGCCTCCTAGTTAATTCAAAACGTGCTCGACAGCGCCAATCAAGCATCCCCAATTTCACAGCTACTAGCTCCTTTAATCATCCCCATCCTTTCCTCTAAGACTTCCAACTTGTTCTTAAGTCTTGTCAGCATTAACAATCAAATTCTGTAACCCCTCATGTACAACAATATTTACTGGAGTCGCTTCACCAATTATGAATTGGAGAACCCTTGGTTGAGTAGTAGAAGGAACGTTATTAATTACCATCCTTTCAACATGACTAGCAGGTGGTACTTGAGTGGACTCAGGTTGACCTTTTGCACTAGCAGCATTAACAATTGATGGTATATTCTCTTGTTCAGCATAGTCCTCATAAGGCGACTCATAGGTTAGAGGTAGGCCATATGGAGGGAACTCCTAATTTGCTATATTCCCATGATTAGGATCTCGGGTTTATAATGTCCCTTGTTGAAAAACAGGAGGATGTAAAGACTGAATCTCTTCATTTCGAGCGGCAGCCGCATCTTTAAAGGCTACCATCATCTCATAGATTTAACCAACTTGATTCTTAAGTTGGTCAATATCATCATTCATGTTTTCTTGTATTTCACCCCAGACCTCCATTTTCTTGCTATTGGCACGAGTTCTATAGGGATGTCGTGGAATGTTTGCCATTATTACGTTTCTGTTAATTTATTTTAATGAATTAATCATATTAGAATGCAAAAAAAATAAATTATATGAAAAAAAATGAACGTAAATGCATGTAATTTAAGTAGTAATTATGAGAATTTTACACGTATTTCATGGAAATTCAACCCGTATTTGTATTAATGATAATCAAAATTGTTTGACATCATAGTACAATTGGTCATAACAATAGAATACTCCCTAGCTCCTAAAGACTCAACAGATTATTTTTCTATTGTTCGATCCTCAACTTTCGCTTCAGGTTAACAGATTCTGATTCCCTTTCAACTCCAAAATTAGATTTAATTTCCATGATCTAGTGTACAATTTTCAACCTCACCCTTTAAAATAAAATAATGATGCATGAGAGGTGAGGATCGTGGCTAGGCTCACGGTGGCCGTTGGTGACTCCAAAGCACGGTGAATCAAGAGTGGCGAGGTGCACTCAATGGCAACGGTGAGGTGGTGGTCGTGGCGGTGATGTTGAATTTGCAAGTGACAGCGACCACGGTGGTTAGTGGTGAGAGCTTTGAGGCACGAGTGCGGGTTTGAAGGTATCATGGTGGTGCTTACGGTGGCTGTTGGTGGCCTTGAGGCAGAGGCAACGGTGATAACGGTGAGGGGTAAGGTGTGGCAGTCACTAGCAGACTGGCTCTTTTTCTATTCCCTTTTATTTTTTGGCTGTTGGTGATGCCAACTTTGTTGTCGATAAGGATAAAGAAGTGAGGCGCGACAGTGTTAGGGTTATCTTTGCCTCGCAGCGGCGAGGCTTGTTGGAGACGGCGAAACAAGTCATCAGATCTCTCTTTTTTTGTTTTGTTCTCTTCCTCTGTTCTTTCTTTTCAATGCATTTTTGTTCTAACTATAATTCTTTTTGGTATTGTGTTTTGCATTGTTGTCGTCGTGGTTTGGTGAATGTTTAATTTCCTTTTGAGTTCTATTTGTAAGTATGGTATGATTAAACAGAGGTGTGGCGGAGTTTTTGGCGGTGGAATTTTGGAATTGTTCTCGAGGCAACCACTTCCAAAATTGTACGCTCTAAATTATATATATATGTTTAATTGCATTTTGAGAATTATTCTGATACTAATTGTTTATTGTTTTTATGTTTAGTTTACTGCAAACGAATTAGAATTGGCTTCGTATAAGAACACAACAAAGTACAAACAGAAGCAACAAACAATTGGAATAAAAAAGAGCTAACACCATCATTATAAAGAAAAATGCATATCAAATTTAATTTTACATACCTCTTGAAGTCTGTTTGTGACAGTATTTTGTGTGTTATCCCTACAAATGCTATCTGCCTTTGTATTTTCTATCTTCCTTTTTCAATTCCCAGACTCTCTACTTGATGAATTCTGAAGTGTAAAAATGGAGTGTGATTTTTTTTATTGCCCCCTCTCTTCTTTCGATTTCCTCTCCTTTTATAGAGTGGAATCTAACGATTCCTGATATAATGATCCTGCCTTTTTTCATTTTTTTGACGCTTCCATTCACAAAGATTGCCCATCCCATTTTAGTGCCAAACTGATTTCTCTCTCTTTCTTAAATTAATTAATTATTATTATTATTTTTTAATATTTAATACTATTTTTATTTTATTAAAATTCTGTTTTTTTATTTTAAAACTTACAAAGCAAAGAAAACAAATGAAGTTTATTACAAATGCAAAACACTATTTGTGAGGAGGTGAGAAATAAGAATTGTATCAGCCCATAAAAGAAAGTAGGATCTGAACATTAAAAAGTAGGAAGTATATAAAAAAAATGAATGAATGGGCTTGATCCAAACAAAAAATGATGAAAATAGAAAACTGGCCAAAACCCAATATGATTTAAATGGTGCAAATGGTAAAAAACATTATTTTTGTTATTATTTTTTTCTATTATTTTTTTCACTCAGACGAAATTGGGTGTTGACACTTTAGTACAAGGCCTAAGGCCCAAAATACTATTTTACTAAGCCCATTATCTTCTCCAAAGTCTATAGAATTTTCAAGGATAAGTGCAAAGCAAGCCACGATTTGAGAAAACATATCAAGATCAGACCCAAAACAAGAGAAGAGGAACTCTTACTCAACTCTCTCAATGAAACCTTTCAAGGTAACTCTAATTCTCATTCTTATCATCAACTATGATTTTACAAGAGTGGACACTCTTATTTATAAAGTATATTTTGTCCAAGGAGTTCCAAGAGTCATTAAAAAGAATTAACTATGATTAACTACACTAATTCCTTGAAATTAGGGAAATGCACATGGTAGTTATCTAGGTTCAATGAATGTAATGATTACAATGCATGTACATGAATGAATGACTAGGTGGTTACTAAAATATAAAGAATGTAATGATTGCAATGCATGTACTTCTAAAAGTCTATATATTTCATACCAAACCCTATTTCAAATTTAGTTGTTCGAACCTCCTTTGTTTGCCCCTATTTTTCTATCATTTTTCTGTTTTAAATCTTAAACCTTCATCAAATGGATTCTCCAACCCCTTCTGGCTTTATGAATTATTATCGACCAGCTAAGTCAAATGAATTTGTCATCTCACCTCTTTCTAAAAAAGTCATCATCCTCAGACTTTGTTCCTATGTATTTTGTGCAAAAGCTAATTCATGAAGTTGTTCATGATGAGAGCGAGGATGTTCATAAAGAGATGTAAAATATAGAAAGAAGATAGAACCACAAGTTTTCCAAGTTGAATAATAGACACTATTAGTTGGAGCTTTCTCTTACAAACTAAATTCAGAAATACGGAGCAAAGATTTTCAAATAGTTGAAATCCCCTTCATAACCAAGACTTCCTACCCATCATCTTCTTTTTGTTCCTCACAACAATGATGATTTCTTCAAAGAAACCTTTTTAATAATGTCAAAAAGGGGGAGAAATAGTTTTGAGTTTTTAGAATTTTTGAGAGAAATTATTTGTTTCGAGTTTAACTATTGAGTTCTATAGTGTTTTGAGTTTTAAGTTCTTTAGTGGTTTTAAGTTTTTGTTTTCAGTCCTTTCATTTACATTACATACAATGCATAAAAAATTATTCTTTCCTGCTGCTCAATTCTCTAACATTCTAGTATATGGTACAATTTGATATTTTTATATATGAAATCTTGATACAGTGCTTTCAGATTTGCTGATGTTTGGTTTGAAACTTTTAGTTCTTTCCTCATCAAAAGGGGAGGGAGGACAATGTTAGACCAATGGATGGTCTATAACCCATTAGGCGGTCTAGTCACGTTAGATGATTTAAGACCCCATTAGACGATCTTTTGAACATAAGCGTCTATACAATTTTGGTGATAACAAATCCTTAGCATTTTTTCACTATAATGGCAAGTGTGTTAGTCACTTATATAGCAAGTAATAAATATATTGTTCTCTCCCAAGGGACTTGTGCAATACACGACAATAAGTGCAATTGGTAACAAATTTAGACTAAAAATTATTCCCAATATTTGAATTGATTAAAAAGAAAATAAAATTCTAAATCACAATGAAAATATTTTTTATTTTATTTTTAATGAGCACTTAGAAAGCAAAAAAAAAAAAAAAAAAAACATCATATGAAAAACAAAAACAAAAAAAAAATTTCACCAAACAAAAATATAAAAAAAAAAAAAAAAAAAAAAACATTCTTATTAGGCGGATAAAAATAACAAACAAAAATAAAACAAACAAACATATATATTTTTTATTTATTTGGACCCGACAAGGCTTGACCAAGTATCTCTATACAT
>Ga0099825_1002388_pt1 | contig 24920 bp, 17 predicted proteins | sample SiratroredBW_FD_76838 | JGI IMG/M metagenome (GOLD analysis project Ga0099825, IMG submission 76838) | Root nodule microbial communities of legume samples collected from California, USA - Siratro red BW | ecosystem: Host-associated > Plants > Roots > Nodule | place: USA: California | collected... | reverse complement strand
TAAAATGCTGTATTTTTTGCTCTTTATAGAGTTTTGTGGGCTCCCAAAAGGTGTTATATATAAAAAAAAGGGGAACATTTAAAAAATATAAAAAAAAATGAAGAAAAAAAAAAACCACTAAAAAAAAAAAAAAAAAAAAAAAGAAGAAAAATTAAAAAAAAAAAAAAAAAAAAGCAACAAGCTAAAGATAACATGCAGACATTTTCCATCAAAAAAATATCAAACGGAAGCATCTTCCTCCCTCTAGATATCTCAAGCACGAAGAAACAGAAACAGAAACAGAAAACATAAATAGAATTTATCACACACAAGATATGAAACTCTACCTGCCGAAAGGGTTTTTGTGGACTCCTCCAAAAAGCCTAGCAGCAGGAAAAAGAACAGCATTGAGCTAATAATATTTAATGCAAAAACAAAAACTCACAGAGAAGTAACTTGTAAAGTGGCATAGCAATGCTCACTCACCTGCTCAAAATACAAAACCTTAGAACCATCGACAAGCTCTGCGGCGGGGCATGTAAGCATTCTGCAAAAACGAAATCTCAGCGTTGTCCCATTTCAAAAGCCTCGTCCCAAAAAAGATGATAACAAAAAAAAAAAAAAAATACCTGATATTGAAATAGTTATCAGGGTCTCTGGAAGCTTGGTCCTTTGAATACTAGAGCAGCAAGAATAACAGCAATTGAGGAATGGAAGTGAAAAGAAAGATTAGGAGGTGATAAGAGAAAAGGAAAAAAAGAGAGAACCTTTGGGCCAGTGAGGGCCTTAGAGACGAAATGAGCATGGTCCCAGCGCGTGGTGGACTTGCGGAGTCGCTTGATGAGAAGTGCGCCACCAATGAGTAGCAGAGTCTTAACCGCCAACCCTCGGGCACGGTTCCATCCATTCGAATCCGAACCCGAACCCATCTATTCTTTTCTTTTATGCTAATGATAATCAATACCCAATGATGGAATATAAAGGAATCGGTGTTAGTCGCGGCGCTTGAAATCTCAGTGGAAGCGCCACAACCATAACCCAGAATCGTGAAAGGTTGAATCCAGAGAGAGGGAGAGAGAGAGCTGAATTGCTTACCACTGCCTGTGTTATTGGACTCTGCCCTGTGAATCGTTCATCATCCAGAGGTAGAAGCAGACGCCGAGGAGACAGGTTCCAATTTCGATTCTACACATTTTGGTTTGGTTCGTTTGTTTATACCCCCAAAATCCCAATTCACTATAAAACTGTTTATGTTTGCAATTATTTTATGCTGTGCCCTGCAGTGTCCCAATAGATTAAAATAAAAATAACATAAAATCATGACTTCTTATTTTACTTATATATATATATATTTATAAGGATTAATTATGTTCTTTTAACAGTTTTCAATTTTCCTAATTTAAAAAAATATGATTTTAATCTGACTTTAAGGGAACTGGTGAAAAAACTATAATGCAACACCATTATTATTTAGGAAAATGACAAGCAAGATACCCTAACTAGAAAATTCTTATTTTGATGTAATTTCACAAAAAAAATTCTTATAATAGACAAAAGTTTTATTTATGTAAATAATAAATATTGTTAGATAAATACAATTTCACTTTTTGAAGAAGTTGTGTTCCTTATACACGAATTGAATTTGTCGAGGTTGAAGTGCATAAGAAATATAACTTCTCTATAAATTTAAAATTATGCTAAGCAAAAATGATTTTAGTATAATTGCAACAAAGTCGTACTAGGTGTGATAAATTTTGTTTGAGTAATAGTTGCGAGAATATGTTTAATTTTATCTTACAAAATGTAAACATTGTAATCAAAATATAAAATATATAAGATGTAATAATATGATAAATAGTTAATTAATATAAGAAAACAGCACAAATTGTTAGAATTTATTAAATATAAGTATGTGAACTAAAAGTCTAAAATATAAAAGAAAAATGTTTAAAAAGTAAAAAAACTAATAGTAAATTGTGTATTTTTGTATTTAGTTTTAGATTAGATATTTTTCAATATCCTTTGAATCAAATATCATATCAAATATTATGTTTTGAATCAAATGTCATATATCAAATATTATGTGATGAGTGATTAAGTCACAACAAGCATTAACAATAATGAATTTAGTTCATTATTTTCATAAAGAGACCAAACAAAAAAAGATGAACAATAAAAAAAAGTAGTACCCGAAGAGAAGAAAAGAGAACCCCTCTAAATCCTAATTGCCATCTAAAGATACATTTTTCTATCTCAAGCCAACTTTATGAGAAGTGTCGAAGTGTCTAGCCCTAATCTCTTTAAATAAGAAAAAAGGTGTCAGATCAGCGGCGTTCACTCCCAATGCAAGTCTTTTAGTGTCAAACGCAATTTAGTGCATTGGCGGCCGACCCATCTGAGAGCATCATGATTCAACTTTAACCTTATTTTACTCCTCATGAATTCTAATCTTGCTCTTCTGACCTAGATGCCTCCTATTCATTTATCAAACCAAAATCAAAATAATGGGGATTAGTAGTATAATTTGATTAAATTATCTATAAGAAGTACACAATTTTTTATAAAAGAAGATAAAGACATAAAATTTAGCAAATTTCAAGCTTAAAAAGGGTAAAATTGACTGAAAATTATAATAAAAATTAACATTATCAATGACTTGGCATGGCTAAGGACCTGTAGAAGTCAGTAAAGCAAAGGTCAAGTTTTACATGCCTAAAATCTTAAATCTCAATCATGTAATCACATTTGGTTAAGTAAGCTTAGAGCTTGGTTACATTGGTATTGAAGACCCACATGGGTTGGGGATGACACATGACAATAATGAAAAAAGGTCATGTTTGTATGTCCCCAAGAGGAATGGTGAAAGTAGAAAACTTCATGTTTATCAAAAATATAATACATTGGTTAACTATGTTGAAGATGTTGGTTTAATCAATATATATGTTTGGTAAGTCATTTCTCTATGATCCTGCAAATTGTATTGTATGGGAACAATATAATAACATGACTAGGTATGGCTCAGGACCCCATAAAGATTAGTAAAGCAAAGGCCATGTTTTACACATCCAAAATTTTGTTCTCAATCTTGTAATCACATTTGGTTAAGTAAGCTCAGAGCTTGGTTAAATTAGTATTTGAGAGCCACATGGGTTGGGGTTAACACATGGTAGTATTGCAAAGGTCATGCTTGTATGTGACGAAGAAGAATGGTTAAAGTAGACAACTTCATGTTTATTAAAATTAGAAACCATTGGTTAACAAGGTTGAATATTTTGGTTAATCAGTAGAGGGATTGGTTAAACCAACTCCCTATAATAATGCAAATTGTATAAGATGTAAACAATATAAGAGCATGACTAGGCATGGCTAAGGACCTATAGAGGCCACTAAAGAAAATGTCAGTTTTACACGTCCAAAATCTGAAATCTCAATCATGTAATCGCATTTGATTAAGTAAGCTCAGAGCTTGGTTAAACTGGTACTGGAGAGCCACATGTATTGGGGTTGACACACGACACTAATGCAAAGGTCATGCTAGTATGCGCCCAAGAAGAATGGCTAAAGTTGAAAACTCCATGTTTATCAAAAATAGAATACATTGGTTAACAACATTGAAGATTTTGGTTCAATCAATATACAGGTTGGTTAAGCAAGTTCCTTATGATACTATAAATTGCATAGACGGGAACAATAAAACAGCATGATTAGGCATGGCTATGTACCCATAAAGGTCAATAAAGCAAACATCATGTTTTACACGGCCAAAATTTACTTCTCAATTATGTAATCACATTTGGTTAAGTAGGCTCAGAGCTTGGTTAAACTAATATTGGAGAGACACGTGGGTTGGGGTTGACGCAAGGCAATAATACAAAGGTCATGCTTGTATGTGCCCAAAAAGAATGGTTAAAGTAGAAAACTTCATATTTTCAAAAATAGAAATAATTGGTTAGCAAAGTTGAAGATTTTGATTAAATCAGTAAAGGTGCTGGTTAAACCAGTTTCCTATGACAAATGGTGGATAGAAACAATACAAGAGTGTGCCTTAGCATGGCTAAGGATCCATAAAGGTCAATAGCAACAATCATGTTTTATACATCCAAAATTTAGTGCTCAATCATGTAGTTAGATTTGGTTAACTAAGATCAAAGCTTGGCTAAATTGACATTAGAGAGTTGGATGGTTAGGGTTAACACAAAGCAGTAATGCAAAGGTGATTGTTGTATGAGCCCAAAAAGAATGGTGAAAGTAGAAAACTTGATGTTTGTTAACAAGGTTGAAGAAGTTGCTTAAACCAGTATACGGGTTGGTCAAACTAGTTACCTATGATACTGCAAATTGTATCAGATGGGAACAATACAAGAGCATAACTAGGCATGACTAAGGAACCATAGAAGTCATTATGAGTGGTTTAACCAAATATGAGAACGTATTATTAAAGAAAGCTCATGTTTTCGGCGTCCAAAATTTAGTGATTGATTTCGTTCAAACATTTGGTTAAGCAAGCACAACACTTGGTTAAAGTGGTAATGGTCATCCATTGTAATTTTACATTACTTGGGGGGTGTTAGCAGATGGCAGTATTGCATAGGTGATGTTTATGTGTGACAAAGAAAGAATGGTTGAAATACAAAACTTGAGGTTTAACAGTATCCCAGTACATTGGTTACTTTAGATTACATTTACTGTACAATTAGTTCACACCCATCTATTCACATCTAACAAGATTAATCAAGACAATATTGTCTTGTCCCTGTCCTCGCTTCTGAGAAGACAAGGGTTTAAAATTTCGTCTTGTTCTTGGTTTTGGTACTATTGCACGCGTTGGTACATCCTATAGTTGAAAGATTTAACAAACTTTTTTTAGGATTTCACAATATCAAATGTTGTACACTCATTTCTTTCTCAAAATGTTCACCTTTTTCCATTTCATTTTCTACAATATGACCTACGTGTTGTTGTACAAGTATTATTTGTGTTTGGAAGTTAAGTGTGCACATATTTTTCATATGATGACAATATGAGTTACGTTTACATATTAACATGCGTGCAAATAAGTTGTCATTTAGTTGGGATGACATTTGAAACTGAAGAAGTTGTTAATTCCTTTCATAGGCAATATGGTGTAAAAAGAGGTTTTGGTATGAAGGCACGAAATTTAAGGACTGGATTAGATAAAAAAATTCCTGCATTGCACGAGCAGGTATGCTTGTTACTTGTAACTCAAGTCAGTACAAAACTAACCCAACAAAAAGATTGCTTGTCCTACAAAAAATGATTGTCGGTTTGACAGAGCGTTTGAGGTACATCATGAGCTTCAATGATGAGCATTGTCACAACCTTAGCCCTTCAAAGTCTCAGTTGTTCACTGGTAATAGGAAGTTGAGCTTCAATGTGAAACACATACTTCAACTTAATGATTTAGGCAGGAGTTAGATTGAGCAAGAGTTCTCGTTCTCTTGTTCAAGAGCTAGAGGATATGAGAATCTTCCATTTATTAAAAGTGACATTCGAAATTGTGAGTAGTGAGAGAGTTTGCTAGGAAAGATGGGTGACGGCAAAACATTGATATCATATTTTTCACATGAGAGGGTTTAACAAGGACTTTTATTATGAAATAGACCAACATGACGATTGTTTTGTCAAAAATGCTTTTTTGGGTGGACGCTAGACGTAAGACAATGTCAGAGTACTTTGGTGTGTAGTGTTCTTTGACACAATATACCTAACTAACAAGTATGACATGCCATTTGCACCTTTTGTGAGAGTAAGTACCATGGACGATCAATTTTGCTTGGTTGTCGGTTGTTACCTGGTAAAGACACCACTTCTTTTGTTTGGTTGTTTAAGGCTTGGATGCAGTGCACGTCCTTTCTGTCTCTTCAAGGAATAATCATAGATCACTGCTAAGCAATGAAAAGGGCAATTAAAGTTGTTTCCCTAAATACCCGTCATAGGTGGTGCCTATGGCACATTATGAAAAATTTACTTGAAAAGTTGAAAGGATATAAGGAGTACCAAAGCATTAAATATGCATTGTCATGCGTTGTTTATGAGTTACTAACCATGGCTGTGTTTGTTGGTAATTGGTGTGCTTTTGTTTTGAAATTTGATCTTGTTGACAAAGAGTGGTTGGCCCCATTATTTAGTGAGCATGAGAGATGGGTCCATTGTTTCTTGAAACATCATTTTTGGGTTGACATGTTCACAACAAAACGTAGTGAGAGCATCAATGTCCTTTCTTATGGCTCCATCAACTCGAAAACAACATTGAATGATATACTTCGCGATAAGGCAAAAATGAAATATAAAGTTGACTTCCGATCTATGAACACTTGCATTATTGTGGGGCACAATCAATGATTGAGGTAATTCCAATCGGCATTCACTCATGTGAAGTTTATTTAGGTGCAATCAGAATTTTGTAGAAAGATCAATTGTTGTGTTGTTGGTGTTCTGGTGTGCCCAATAGTCTCACATCACTTAGAAGTCGAGGTTAATGACAATTTAAATGCATATTCTTCCCTTAACCCTACAAGGCGCCTTTTAAGGACAAAATCGTGACTAAGCTCCGAGCTCCAAAGCGGATAATACCTCACATGTGGTGATTAACTCTAATGATGTTATTTCATGAGACTTGAGGTTAAAACATTGGCTCTATTTATGGGGATGGAAAAGTGGTTCCAAATATGAACCTTTGCTACCTTAGCCCCTCGACTACGGGACTTGTTCCAATACGCCTGATAGTCCCACCTTGCTTAAGAGCCCAGGTCAAAGAAAATTTAAATACACTTTCTCCCTTAACCCTCCAAGACGCCTTTGAAAAACAAAATCGTGACGATGCTCCAAACTCCAAAACGGATAATACCTCATATGTGGTGAATGACTCTAGTGATGCTATCTCAACAAACTTAAGGTCAAAACAGTGGCTCTATTTATGGGGATGGAAAAGTGATTCCAAAGATGAACCCCCGTTCCCTTAACCCCTCGACTAGGGGGCTTATTCCAATATATCCAATAATCCCACATCACTTAGGAGTCGAGGTTAAAGGCAATTTAAATGTATTTTCCTCTCTTAACCCTCCGATGCGCCTTTTAAGAACAAAATCATGACAAAGCTTCAAACAATAGCTCAAATACAGTAATTGATTGTAATGATGTTATCTTAAAGGACCTAAGGTTGAAGTATTAGTGTCATCTGTCATGAAAAAGTGGTTTCAAATACAAACCCTTATTCTCTTAGCCCTCGACTCGGGGGGCTTGTTGCGATGTGCCTAATAGTCTCACATCTCTCAGAGTCGAGGGCTAACGAAATATGAGTTCATCTTTGGAACAACTTTTTCTTTTTTATAGATGAGGCCAATGTTTCGACTTCAAGTCCATTGAGATAAAATCACCAGAGTTAATCATCACATCTGAGGTATTGTGTTCGTTTTGGAACTCGAAGCTCCGTCATGATTTTGTCCTTAAAAGATACCTTGGAGAGTTATGAAATAAAGTCGATCTTGACATCTACTTCTTCCAAGCTACACATTTATGAAATTGTTGGGTGCTTAAAGTTTAAGTGATGTACTTCAATTATAATTCAATTATGTGTCTACACAAGAGTCCTTTCGTTCTATTCAAACATGCCACTCTTTCTCCACTAGAAATGAAGTATTCTGTAATGTGAACAACCTTCTCATTCCAACCAAAACAAATTAACTTTGATTTAAAATTAATAATAATTTCTTAGAATCAAGCTCATACTCTCTTTTTCGCTAGAGATATTCTCTCCTAAATGTGCTTATAAAGCAAAGTGCACTCATTTTGACTCTTTAGTGAACAATATATTTGGAAGTACTAAACTGCCAAGATCCGGCACACTATAAATAACTAAATTTCTTACAAATTTTCACTAGGGGATTTCTTTGATGCAAACAAAATAAATTATTAACTCTCAGTAAGTGAGACGCAACAAAGAGACAAATGTGATGTCATAGGTTATCTTGATCCTTTGTGAAGGGTTTCTTAACATTGAAGAGTTCCTTGAATTTTGTTAGCTATCAGATAGTGTTATCAGCCAAACATAGTTCTTAAGCAGTTGGTTGTGTGTATTTTCTATAATTATTTCTTTAATTAATAATAGTTGTTCATTTAACTTATTTTCTTTATTATTTTATACTATATATGTCACACGTTTGCATTATTAGAAGGTTAGAGTTTAGGATGCAATCCATAAGGCTTAAATCATAATAAAACCTTCTTTTCTAATAATGACAAATAAATCATAAACATGTTGTTATAGTCTACTACACACCATGAATCATGGAATGCTATCATGAATAAACAAATTAGATCATAGTTGAAAGTTTAATGGTGCTTACCTCATGAACTCATTGTCTTTTTAACATGGTTTTGAATCCATTTAAGCTCCTGAGTGCCTTTTGCGTCTTTGATTTGTAAGATGAAATCTTCTTGTTCATCAAACTCGATAGAAAAGTATGAGATCACACAAAAGTTCTCACCATACGCTCCAAAATATATATCTACAAAGAAAGTCGACAAGAGACATACTTCATGAAAGCTACACTAGTTTATTCACGTCTCTTCTCGTAGAGTCTCATGTCTATTCAAACCATAAGCAAAAGAATTGCAATGGTTCCACTTATCAGGCATCTACACAATATTAGGTTATACTATCCCAATTCACTTGCCATGTAAAGCCTAATAGTCATTAGACATAAAAAACGTTTAACAAGTCAATGGAAGACCAACACTTTACAAAATAATTCTTTCTAACGAGAATATTTCAAACTTTCTAATTCAATAACTGACAAGTATCTGGTAAATTAAGCCCAAGCCTCGATACTACTTCCCACGAGCCCAACTAATTAAGCCACTTTTACCAGAGTGTGACTGCGACAAAACATTCTATAATTCCCACAAAACAGAGCAAATCCAATAAAAATATCTGGGTGCTTGGTCTAGCTTAAGTTCCAAAGACTGTCATAGCTCACAAACAACAGTGATGCATAAGAACCTCTAGTAGATCAAAATTATAATTACACAGTTTCCCGAGGGGGTGCCCCTCTCGTCAAACTCCCAAGAGAACCACCACGAACAGCAGGTCCTAAATTGGGGCTATCATTTTTCTTTTCATTCTCACTAAAACAGTACACAGGAGCCTGCCAATTTGGATCCTCAAGAACTGCACCGACCTCAAATGTCATCACGTGAGCAGTGTATCCTGCACCCACCAAATTAGATTCGTATTCACTAAATCAACGCATGCTAACTTCAATAAACGCCAAGGAAATGTTTCAAATAAGGAAGACATATAAACATAACTAACAGAAAAATACCAATGACTGCAAATTGACTAATGATATGACTACAATAGAATTTTTGGGGTAACAAAGTTTGATGTTCAGATAAAATCAAACTTAAATTTTAAGATAATATCATAATCTATATAATAGTAGTTATTGTTTCGCATCAGTCATTATGGAAAAAAATTAAGTAGTCCTAATCCATTACATTTATATTCATGTTTTCAATCAATATCCATTTAACATATGCTCAAGTTTTTTAATTTGACACAAAATAATAACAGTTGATTATGTTTGTGTCCATGGAGATTAAACACAACATCACCTCTTTCCGTTTCCTGTCCTAAATCATGTTCTTCTAATCAAATTATGACACATCAATTAAAAACTACATCTAATGTTTAACTAAAGGATAACGGGTTTGTGAGTGGGACTCTATTTCATCTCACTAAGTTCGCGTATGGATTCACATGGTGAATGCAACTTTATTTCTTCCCACCACGATCAGGTATTCAGATTTCTCTAACTTTAACCTGTGATTGATACAATAATATTTTGTGTTAGTAACACTTTTATCTTAACCATTATTTACCTTATACTCCAAACCCCATAACAACCGGGAACCTGGGGCACATTAGAACATTGTGAGCAACCATAGAGAGTGGGATGAAACCTGTGGAGTGCCTATTGATTCATTTTCCTTTTCTGTCCATTCCAATTTTAGTGGCACTTTTCTCTTTGAAAATCCAATTTCAATGGCAATATTATGGATGCTTGTGCCACAAAATTTATGGGATGGGAAACATGTCATTGGAGAAATGGATTTTCTGATATTATTCCAAGTATAATTATTGCAAATAAAAAAAATTTGAAAAAAAAAAAAAACTTGCGAGTGTCCTCTGCAGCATTGGTGATCATTGAGCGTATCTGGTGTGAAAAGTGGCAGCGAAGTAAATGGATTGGAAGATTCAATCAAAGATTGAACACTTAATATATAACTATGTAAAATCATATATCATCAACATATTTCATCAAAATTATTTTGATTAAAACTTAATTAAGAAAAAAAGAAATTGCATAACTACTAAATGGAGTTACTAACTAATAATCTCCTACCATGGAAAAGACTTGTAAATGTTCAGTGCTTGAAATTTCATTTCTGCAACAAGTTGTGACAGATTAAGTATGAATACATAATGAAGAGAGATGCGAGTACGAACCAGAGTAGAAGATCCACTTAACAGGCCTGCGAGTGAGGACATCCTCGTAGTACCAAATGAAATCGACCTTCTCCCACACATTGCAGAGGAAATTATCAACTCGGTGCTGACCCAGATAGGTTGCACCCTGGAGCCAATTGGGGCGGAGAATACCCACTTCTACGTGCAGGACTTGGCACGTGGGGTTGGAGGGATCGAGCGTGTAGATGAAGGAAGTGCCGTTGTTCCACTCCAGGTCGTAGGTCACAACGTGGTCAAGCTGATTCTGAATGATGTTGAAGTTGCGACCGTTGGGCCAGTCGTACCACAAGTCCAGTTTCTGGAGCGCTCCGGTTCGGTTCATGAACAGCAACGCGTGGAACTGGTGAGGCCAATCTGCGGGAATTGGGTCCTCTGTTGCAGCCTCTGAGAATCTCAGTTCCGAAGGAGAGAAGAGAAGGAGGAACGCCATCAAATATACTCCTTCTCTTGGACTCGCCATTGTTGCTATTCTGTGTTTCCTCTGCTGAGGAAAAGAAGATAAGAATGTTTTTAAAATATCAACAATAATCTTATATACTTCCTAAAATATTAAAAAATTCTTTAAATTTGTAAAATATCACGACCGAAAATTATATTAATAAATATTCAACGTGTTAAAATTACTCGTATAAGTTTTCAAAACTAGTTAAGACAGAAAAATATTTTCTTAACTAATTTTATAATTAATTTAAAAAAAAATTCACCTTATCTTAACTCTTTCAGATGGATCAGATAGTGATGTGAGTTTTGCCACAAAGTTGGCCAGAATCAAACTCTTAATTAGTCCTCGAGACTCATACTACAAGTCAAACTTGGATAATTCAACTGACCATTTCACCATTCTACTAGCAATGTTCGACTTCGTGAGCACTTATTGATTGGGAGATCGGTCATTATGATAATGGTATGCCTCTAGAAATAACATTGAAGTCGTTGAGTTGTTACTACCACCAATAATGTTGTCTTTTTTATCTTTTGATATCGAACCTCAACTCCTTACAACACCTTGCTAACAAAGTAGATAGATTTTTGCCCTCTCCCATCTTCTTGCACAAGGATTTAGCTTATAGCACGGTCGGTCACTTTGAGGTATAACTGAAATGGCTTGCGTGGCACTGGTTTGTTGAGCATCGATTGACTGGATAGATATTCTTTCAACTTCAGAAAAGCTTCCTTGCATTGCTCTGCCCAAACAAAATGACTGTTCTTCTGAAGACACTAGAAATACAGAAAACTCTTGTCTCCTCCTTTAGAAAGGAAACAAGACAAGGTCATCAATCATCCCGTCAAACGTTGGACCTCTTTCACATTTGAAGGGCTCCTCAAGTTGATAATACCATAACACTTGTTTGGGTTTGCATCTTTTCCCTTGTTAGTAAGTAAGAAATCCAAAAATTTTCCCACTTTGACACCAAACACACATTTCTCATGATTAAGCTTAAGTTGATATTTTCCAATGGTGACGAACAACTCTTCTAGGTCTGATCAGTGGTTTGTCGTCATTGTAGATGTAACTACCATGTTGTCAACATAAGCTTGCACATTCCTCCCATTCATTGGTTACAAAACTTTGTTTATCAAACGTTGATAAGTTATACCAACATTCTTCAATCTAAAGGGCATTACTTTATAAAAGTAGTTTGCATCCTTGGTCATAAATGTCGTCTTGTCTACATTGAGAGGGTGCATATGTATCTGATTGTATCCCAATTATGCATCCAAGAAGCTAAGGAGCCCACATTCTGACGCATTCTTTACCAATGTGTCTATATTAGACAAAGGAAAGGAATCCTTTGGGAAAGCATTATTCTAGTTAGTGAAGTCGATACATATCCTCCATTTGTCGCCCGTTAACTATTTCACAGTTTCTTCTTTAACCACCTTTCGCTTCTCCTCCCCCAGCTTTCGTCATTTCTAAATAGCAAGTCAAGTTTGATGGCAGGCCTCTCAACAAAGGACCTACTACATGAGTTATGGCCAGAAGAATACGCAAGTACTAGGACTCAACTAACCACAGTAGAGTTAAATTATTATCATAAACCATAATGCCATCTTGTACAGAGCATATTAAACTTTGATTTGAACCATGTATTGGGCCTTTTTGATTTAGGCCATGTATTTGGGCCATTAAATTCATTATTTTGGATTTGTTTTCTTAGTTAGGAAATGCACTCATGATTAGACGTACAAGGCAAAAATGCATAGGTTAATTGGAACCATGGAAATAATGTAACCCACTCCACTGCACTTGAAGTTCCACGACCACACTATCACATTGAATACATGCATTACGACATGACATATGACCCATCAAAAGCAGTGTGAATCAAAGAGAGAAGGCCATGTGTCATTAGCTGATTGGAGCACTCACTTCTAGTAAATTTGAAGAAGCTTTCGGAGGAAGCTTTTTGACTTCTACCTAGCTTATAAATAGGGAGTCTCACTTTGTACAATTAAGCTTTGGTGAATAATACTTTATATTGCAAAAATTCTTCAGCCTTTTGTTCATTGAAGCTCCCTCTAAATTAGTGCTCCTAGGAGACTAGTCTAGTCTTTCCAAAGAGATTGTACCTAATCTCTCTCTACCATTCACTCAATTGTTCATTATTCAATTGCTTCCAATTTCGTTCGTTGCTATCACGTGTCATCCAATTGCTCCATTTAAACTTCTCTGCTTCAATTCTCCTCAATTCATGAAGTCAACACTATAGTTATTGCATCTTGTCAACACCTAATTTTGTCCGGATTTATTTAATAATTTCTCAAAATATTAATAATAAAAAGTTTCTCTTTTAATTAGAATTTTGAATTTTTTTTTCTTATTTTCTTTCATTTTTAGAATGTAAAAATAATTAATGATGTAGTTTAATTTCTCTTTTTACCTCTTTCTCATTTTGGGAAAGATGAAATAGTGAAAAGCAAAAATTTTTACTCTTGTCATTTTGTTAGTTTTACCTTCTTTATAAAAAAATAATAATCAAACAAAATATTTTTCTTTTCCATGTATATAATTTTATCTTACAAAAAAAATATTAAAATTAAAATTGAGAAATAACAAAAAGGGGAGATTCGAAATTGGAGGATTCTTTTTCCTATTTTGCCTAAATTCAGTGAGGATCCTCCCTTTGCCAGCTATACCCTCAGCCCTCCAAACCTTGTTCATGCTTCTGCCCCTTGCAGTGCTTCTGTCTGCTACCTACTGCCTACAATGCTTCCATGTAATGTTGCCTTCAGCAAAGCCACCTCCTGCAATACCCATCCTAACAAATTGTCCCCTGCCAACCTTCCTGCTGCTGCCAAACATTACTTGTTCTCAACAAAATGGCTTTGTCCCTTCAAACACCTGCCCAAGTCAACCCTCCAACGGGTCTTTTCCTGCTGAATAGGCTCATTCTTTTTAATCTCAGGACAGGGCTCCCATAACAACAATTCTTTTTTCCTCCTCATTCTCCAAGACTCCTCTGGAGCTCTCATTCAAACATTTTTGAAAAACCCATCTTTCCCCAATCACTACTCTGGAGACCCAATAGAGGATTGAAACAGAAAAGAAAGAGCAACAGAGGAAGAGAACGACACATAGAGCACCAGAGAAAAAGAAAGAGCAACAGAGGATGGAAACGACGCATAAGGTTGGTGACTTGCTTACCCTGTCTTTGGTCTGACTGTTTCATTATCCGAATGTTTCATTGTTACACATACATATCTTGCATACTATCCTGCCCCATGTGTTCAGCACCTTGCACCAAGTAAAATAAAACTAATATCATGGATAAAAAAAATCATAAATTTCTCAAATTCGAGCTCTTCACCTACAAACCAAACCAAACCATAAGTGAAACAATAGATACATAGACCAAACGAACCAAGACACTCAAAACCTCCTTTAAACTTCTTCAATGTTGGTCCACCATTCACCGAGATCTTCCTCCCCATCTCACAAGCCTCACGCCTCCGTCCACGCTGTTGAATAGTGCCGCTGCGTCACCACCTCACATCAGAACCCCGAAAACTACCATCTTCGTCGCATTCTTCTTCCCCTTTCTCCCTCGCTCTCGTTCCCTTAGTACGCAAGGGTATCGCAACCCCTTTTCATTGAACGGTGTCGCACCCCAATGTTCCCTCTTTTCCAACCCTAAAGCATTTTAGGGTTCTTGGTAAAGGAAGTGAAAGATATGGAAGAAAAATGATTAGACCCAATTGTCTTGTCATTGAATAAATAAAAAATAATAAGAAGAGTAATCTAAAGTATAGAAACGCAATTGTGAGGTGCAGGTTTGGTGCCTAAGTTTGACTCAAGGATTTTTGGCACCGAAAAATTGAAAGGAAGAAGAAAGAATAATAAATTAAAAAGGAATGACGTGATGTGGCACAATAATGAAATTTGCGTGTGATTGAATTTATGGCAAGGTGGCAAGGTTTCTTAGCCAATTAAAGTTACTTTTTCATAGTGACCAACATGAGTGAATTGAGATATTGTGAGTGTTTAGTTTCATTTATTTATTTATTTATTTTATCAAAAGATAATAAATAAATAGTGATAATAAAAAGGTCCAATTGAATAGTGTTGAAACTCAATTTTTTGGTTCATTTGTTTCTTTTTTTATTGTTCCATTTTATAAAAAAAAAGAAACGAACTTGAGTTTTACACATTTTTTTTTTCGTAACATCATTTTACAATGAGATCCACTTGCTTTATTATTTTAGACACCTAATATTTCTATCAATTGGTTTGCATTTTAAAAAAAATATATTATCATTATAAAAATAATTTTTATCTTATTTCTTTATTTTTTAATCTAAAATTTGTAGGAATTTAAGAAAAATATAGAATAAATAAAAATACAAGGGATTAATTTTTTTTTCTCTTCTCTTTCCTTTTGGTCTTATTTCAAATAATTTCGATTAAACCCCAAATGGTCGTACGCATCATGCGGGTTTTAATTTGAAAAATGTTTCGTTTAGATAATCAAAAGACCATGCGCGTCATGCGATATCTATCACGAAATTTTCTCCATAAAATTTCAACAAATGTCAAATTTAAAAAATATAAAAAACATCAAAAATTTCAAAAACTAAAAAATATCAACAACAAACAACCAATTTTCTACTAAAGAACTATGTAGCCTTGATTTTCTATCACGTATAAAAATACGTAGGAGCAAGGTCGATCCTTGTCAGGTCCTTTAAAATAAAAATCTTTTTTTTTTGTTCTTATTTATTTTTATTTCTATTATTTGGGAAAATAAACATTTTAAAAATACGCTCATTTTACTTATTTAATTAAAGGTACCGTCATAGGACGGGCGTTGTGGGGGTGCTAATACCTTCCCTACACGTATTCGACTCCCCGATCTAGACCCGGTTTTCATAAACTAGCCTTATCCTCTCTCTTTTTTTTATTTTTCCATAGTTTTTCATATGAAAAACTATGGTGACGACTCCCTTTTTTCTTAAATTTTCAAATTCATTTTTATTATTATTTTTGGATCCGTCGTGATCCCGGTTGCGACACATCTAATCAATTCAATTTCCATGTTGCAAAGTTGCCTCAATTCATAAAGCCACAACTGCAACCATTATGGTCTTTGCATTTATGGCTAAGCGATGGCACAAGAAATCAGGGTCAATTCCTCGCATGTCGACATCTAACTAAGTGAACACACACAAGTTCTTTTTCAACACACTAACCACTTCCTCCTCTATATCTTTGGTCAATATTGGTCCTATCTTGAGCTTTCTTCCATTCTTGACCTCTATTGACATCGTCAACTGGCTTCGAACTCCAATCCTTGTTAATGACCCTAAGATCAACTTCGAAGGCATGCATCTTTCCAACAGTAAAAATAGCATAAGTTCCTCACTTAGTATCGTTCTTGTAACACTTTTGTGCCACTTACTGATCGACCCTCTCAACCCTCATAAGTTATTTTGGACGATTCAAGGTAGAATAACAAGTTTGAACCGATTAAATTCAATCACAAAATTTTAATGGTGGAAACAATCAAGACATGTAAAGAAGACATGTATACAACACAATTTGAAAAAGAAATTTGGAAGAAGCACTTATCTCTTGAATACTAAATAAATCTCTTTACCAAATGATGTAATTCCTAGATAGGTTGCATGCGTCAAGTGCTCTAGCTCTTTCATTTAAAGTTGATTTTGATTTTTCATGGTTGAACACAAAAAAATTGGATGAAGATAGCAAGGTTTGGACATGTTTGAGATGAAGATTGGAGTGAAAAGAGTGCAAGGTTAGGCCCAACACAGTTAGGAGAAGGTGAGAGAAGAGTCTTGAAGAAGACTACTCTTGGAGAGCTCAAGAACAAGTAGAGGCACGAAGATAGATTTGGCAGCACAACAATTCTCATTCATAAGCTGAATTTTCAATTACAAGAGTCACCTATTTATAAGATAAAAGATGACTTGTCTTACAAGTTTCTCAAAAACACTCCAATAGAAGCTTGACAAGTGACAAGTCACGTGTGGAGAAGATCCTCTCCATTGGAAGAGTGTCATGTGTCCAAGGTGACTTGCAGCCCAAGCTTCATATCATCTCCAATGAAATGAAGACAAGTGACAAAAGAAGCTTAGAGAGGTGCTCCCCATATGACGCCTAGTTGAAAGCTTCATAGGAACATGTGGCACTTTCTATCTTCCTAGGTGACACCTTTTTGGATGCTTCTTTCAAAGGTGATCGTCCACTTGTTCTTATGGCTTTAAAGCCCAAAATACTACACTACTTGGCCCAAAATACAAGACTTAAAATCCTATTGTACTTGACCTAAAATACAAGGCCCAAAATAAATTATACACTACTATATACAATTTTTATAAGTAGAGGCCTTGTAATCTTGATGCTCCAGTATCTATAGAGTGGTTTTCTTCAAATTTAAACTTGGGCTCAAATATTTGTTTGGAGGCCCAAACACCTGATATAGTGACCCCTTTATTCTTGTCTGAAGTCTTGGAGACAAGTTTGCATCATACCCTCCCTCTTGAAAAAAGATTTGTCCTTAGATTTAGCATGATGTTCAGCAACTGTAGACTTTATTTGTTTGATTTATTTTTCCTGTAAAATTAAACACCATTCTGCAATAAAAATTAAACAAAAGTAAGATATAAATTTTTTTATTAAAAGAAATTTAAGAAAATTATTTTTTTTAAAGAAAATGTGTCAAAATAATGGCATTTATTTTTATAATAATCTTTGAAAAGAGAAAGACATTAATTTTGGAAACATATCTTCTTTCACTTTGTTTTTGTCGTTATTTTATGGTAGATAACAACAAAATCAAGTGATGCTTTTGATATTTAAGAAAATTTATCATTAGAATATGAATGAAAAGAATAATTCAATGTATAGCGGTCTCCTTAAAAGATCTTGTCTCACCCGGTATGGGGGATGTAAAAATTTTTTCTTCTTTTTTGAATTTTTCTATTATTAACCCTTCATGAAGCTTTTTTATAAATGAAGGTTACATATCAATGTCTAGTTCAGCTCTAGACGCATATTTTTATTTAATAGATTACTCTATAAGTATTGGTTCAGATTGATCCATCATGAATAGGTAGGTTAAATTGACTTACTTAATTTTAAAATAAATATTTTTTCTTGAAAATTAATCACTTTTTAAAAAAAATAACAAAATTAAATAATAATTCTTCATTAATTCTTAAACTTTTAAATGATCATAAAATAAAAACTTGAACAAAATATAAGTCTTAAATCTTTAATCACCAACGTTACAAAATACTAGAAAAAATAGCATAAAAAATAACTTCACCATATTAGAGTTCTTTATTCATCAACATTAAACAACATAAAAAATTTGATAAGACAAATTTATTAACAACATAATCACTTTTATCATTTATTTATCTTCATCTTTAATAAAATAATAAAATAATGTTAATTAACAATTCAAAGTTAAGACTAATTGCTTAGGATGAAGACTAATTATTCTCCCATAAATACTTTTTCTTGTATCTTATTCACCTTACTTGAAGGAAGAAGAGAAAGTATGCAAAAAAATAAAAATAAAAATTGAAAAACCCCATAAAAGAGAAAGAGTAAGGGTTTGGTATTCTTCTCTAAATAAGGCACTCATTTGTTGCATTGTGTATTTATGAGTGGGACAGATTTTGTTTTGGTATAATTAGTTCGTACTTTTATTTTTCAATCCGGTTTGGTCCAAGCTTAAGGTTAAAAGTGCGCTTGCTAAGTTTGTGAGCTGTTAGAAAGTAAATGTTTCTCAAAGAGAAACATAGGGAAATTCAATACCAATATTTCAAAAATAATAGATTTGTGATATTTTTCTCCGTGTATATTGTTTTACTTGTCCATTTTTATTTAATATAAAACTTCAAGTCCCATTTGACTTTTAATATGACACTTCCAAAGGTAGAAACCCTTATCCCAGGTACACATGGAAGAGTTTTTTACAATGAGAATGCAATACAAAAATGAGTTGCAAGATTGTAATCTGCCACATGAAGTCAAACAATAAACTAAAATTAAATATAAAGTTTGTCGAGGATATTGTAATTAAGAAAAACATGTCTTGGATACACATGCCCTAGTCGCAAGGCTGGAGAAGGATTAACTAAAAAATAGGAATGTTGACGATACACTCTAAACATTGTCTGTTAAAATGTAAACGTGTTTTACTATCTTTGTTTTAATATTTAAAACTTGTAAAATTTTGATATAAAGTATTATAAATGGGATAAATGATCAAATATATCTTTACTACAACTTGATATCTTCTTTTGAAGACAAATCTTTTAATTTCAATTCTAATTTCATATATTATTAACTTTTACCAGTGGAGCTACGATCCTCAAGTTTCACAACATTGAAGATATCACTCAAAAATAAACTTAGTAGATAGAAGACAAAGAGTAAAGGTAACAACCAAGAAAGTGGCTATCATCATCCAGTTTAGACCCTTTTTACTTATGTCTAGCAGCTAATACAAACCTTTGAGTTGCAGTTCCCCAGCCCTTATTTAGTTATTCATAGTTATAAAAATGGTGGACCAGATTTGGTTCATTGTAACAGATGATAAGATCTTTCAAGCCCAATTTACTGATTTCCAGAAACCGGACCATCTTGCCCTTTCTTAATATCATCCCAGCCTCTTACCCATGGTTGGCCAGGCGTTGCTCTTACTTCAGGAGCAGAATGGCTATTAAGGTTTTTCATAACTCTTTCATGCACTGCAGCAAAGACCTAAGCAATATATGACAGACTGGCATGAGAATTGTACGCAAAGGGAAAACAAAAGCAACCAAATTATCAGATTTCATCGTTCAATTAATAAAATGAAACTCACTGGGTTTGTGCTGACTGATTCTGGGGGTTGTTCCTGTCCCGATATCCACTTCCATAAATCTGGGTTTTCCTGCACACGGCAAGAATATTTCGGAGTGATTCAAGTCAATAAAGAGCCTTAGACTCTTGGAGTCTAGTTGCTACTTGCGGTTTAATTGTCATTTTCTATCACAACTTGGCAAAGTAAATCCTCTAACAAAACCATTGAACAGACAAGATTTCTCAGCCAACCTCCTAAATTAGGTTCAAATCTAGTAGTGACCAACTAAATGTGATGTATTATCAACAACTAGAAAGGATGCAAAACATCATTACATGGTCCTTTTATGAGCACAAAAGAGAAAAGTGAAAAATTCAAAGATTCTAATTTCAAAACAAAGAAACCCCCTCTACAAAAACTAATAAACTATATGCTCTTTATGATACAGAGTAGAAACTTGCTTCCAAATCATCTAGATTCCTGTAGCCAGACTCTTGTCCTACAGGTTAACTCCCAAATTAATGATATTACATATTAGGCTCCATATTATTAAAGGTCTTTAAGGGTTGCTTTTTCATATAGCGTTGCATCATGCTAAATATCAAGTTGCCGGAAACCAAATAGCTCTGCTTTAACTTTGAAACTTCCATCCCTTGCGCCATTTAACTGAATTATGTCATCCTCTTAAGTCTCAAATCAGATAACAAAATTTTACAAGACATCACTGACAGAAAGATCTTTAGCAACCTTCACCAAATCTGATTCACAATTTCTCACAAGAGCCTTTTAGTGAGAATTTCAACAGGAAGACAGTGCAAATCTTTTATGAAATATGCTAGTCCAAAAAAAAAAAACTCATATTCAGGATTTGATAGTAGTTCAAGTTCCTGAATATCATAAAATAGCCCAAAAGAAGTAACTCCAGCATTTGAATTGCTCAAAATTAATATAAGCCCAATAGTAATTCCAACGTGAAGACGAACACAAAGAAATTACCAGGTCGAGAACATGAATGAGAGCCTTAATCCGATTTTCATCCAAACTGTGAATGTTTTCCTCAACCCATTTGCCGAGGATCAAATCGAGTTCCAGGAAACCTCGTTGCTTGCTTCTATACAATAGCCTGTTGCAGAAAAAAAAAGTTAAAAAATACGAGTTTCACCATTAAAAGAAAAGTGATAAAGGTAAAAGAAAGAAAAACACGAACTGGTTAAACAAGCGTCTTTTGCTTTCTTCGTTAGATAAATCGATATCCAGGGATTGGGCTTGAGTGTGGGAGGAGAAAGGGGTAAAGCTGGAATAACGAAAAAAAGGTCTGCAGAAAACAATAGCTTAGTCGAAAGGGAAGAAAGAAGAAGAAGTGAAGGTGTGAGTGAAGGGTACCTGAGAGTGTGAGTAGGGTTTGTGAAAGTAGCGATGGTGGGTTTGTTGGAATTGATGACTCTGTAGAAGTTGATCGCAGCTTTTCTGAAACTCGCCATTACAAGCAGAACTCAAACTTGAATTGAATTTGATTAGAATGTTTTTTTCTCCGGCGATTCCTGAAGAATTTACATACCTGCACACTTTTCACCATGAAAGGTATAAACTTGAATTCATGTGTTCATACCATTTTCACCCTGCAAAATTAATTTTTCGATTTTTTTTTCACTAATCTTATTTCTGAAAAATAAAAAGTACCACATTTTCATTTCAATTCTCTAATTAGCATTATATTGTATATTTTTTATTTACATCATCTCTCATTTTAATTATTATTATCTTTCAATTCTATATTTTAAAATTATAATTTATACATTTTTTTCTTAAATCAAATAATATACTTATTTACTTATTTTCTTTATTATTATATATATCTAGACAATGTATAAATTAACTTTTTTATTTTTTAAAGAATTTTATTTAGCGTAATGCATATAATAACAATTCAGACTTGGAAAAAATCGAATTTTCAGCTAATTTTTTTTATTTCTGATACCAAAACTTTTCTGGAATTCGGTTTTAGAAACTAAATTATGGTGGCAATTTTTAGTTTTTTTTTTTTTTTTCCGTGTTGCAGAACAAGATCGTCAGATAAATTATTAAAATTTGCTATTATAAAAACCTAGACCGACCTATTTTTTTTGCTTTTCTGGTGACAGAGAACTTCACCGAAATTGGATATCATTTTAGCCAGATTCCAGAAGTAGGAGCTGGATTCGTATAGGATTTAAGATTTGAATAAAGAAAAATAAGATAAATTTCAAAATCTTATTCTATATCGAAAAAAGTTTTGAAAAATTTAAGTAAAAATTAATAAACAAATTTTAAATGTTTTATGAGAGAAAAAAGTTAATAAATTATATAAGATTAAATATAATTTGATATAAAATAAAAGAAAATATATTTTATTTTTTTGAAAGTTTATTGTTATTGATAAATATAAAATACGAAACAGATTTTTAAAAATATAATTGAATATATTAAATAAAAATTTAGATAGCGTAATTTATAGATTTAAAAATAGATAAAAATAAAAGAAAAATGTTTTACAGTAAAAACTTTATTAAAAATTGAATTAAAATGTAGAATAGATTATTTTTAATTTGTATGACCGACGGATGTAATAAAAAAGTATATAAGGGAAAAATTATTTATTTTTTAAATTTATATGAAATTAAAGTTATAATTATATTAAAATGAAAAAAAATACTATAGAAATGATTGAATTAAAATATTGAAAGAATTTTTATAAAAATAGAAAGAGAATGAAATGAAATGAAATGTTTTATACTTATTTTGAATTAATTAATTATAATAGAAAATTAACGATAAACTATTTAATTTTTATTATAATAAATTAAAATTAGAAAAAAATAAAATAAAATTATTGGATTATTTTTTAAAAATAAAAATTAATTAAATTTTTAAAAAAAATAAAAATAAAAATTAATTTACTTATTGTTAATACGTATGTAACGATAAAGAAAATAAGTGAATAAGTATATTATTCACTTTAATAAAAAGAGTGTATAAATTATAATTATAAAATGTAAATTAAAAAAATATAATTAAAATGAGAGATAATGTAAAGAAAAAAAAAAGATGTTCCAGCTATTTGATGCTAATTAAAGAATTAAAATGAAAATTGTGCTACCTAGATAATTTTTTAAAAAAATAATAGAAAAATCATAATTTTTATGAGCTTATCAACTAATATTAGTTTTGAAATATTTTACATTTTTTTTCTAAGGTGTAATTTTATATTCTAATGCATGAAATAAATAGATTGTTTCTATTAAGCAAATGGGTAATTCTTGTCTCAATGCTTAATAAAATGTGCGCATCTTGAGTATTATTACTCTACAAAATTCACGAGATCGAGACCAAAATCAATATTTAAAATTATTTTAATATTTTTAAATAGTTCTTATAATATGTAATTTTGTTAATGTGTGTCTATATTAAATACTCTTGAATAGTGCTTCTTTCTGCAAATAAGTTCTCTGTAATTGCATGATGAGGAAGAAGGACAACCCACACTACACTTAACTGTGACATTCCTTGCCAAAATCCTTGTACAAGTATTTATGCAAGTTTTGAAACTCAGTACTAAGCTAACTTTTCATCTTCCACTCCTTGTAAAAAAGTAGATACCATTTTACAAGTAGATACCATTCCATTAAGGAAAAGTTTGGTTTGACACATAACCGTTTGCCAACTAATGACATGACACATTTGCATACGTGTATAAGGGTATCTATGGTATTTTCATATTGAAGGGCATTTTTGGATGACATGTATTTCAAAATTCAGTGGAGATGTTGCGCGGGCCTCATTGTTTTTGTGTTTGTCTGGGTGGAGGGAACGCACAGAGTCATATCATTCGCACTTTGCAACCAACGCAGGGAGAGATTGGAAAGTGTGAGAGGGTGGGGGCTATACTGTATTAGGGTTTCTAGTGGTGGAGGAAAGTCAAGTAACTTGACGGATAGAGCGTTATCGTGCGAACACACCACAAAAATCGGCGGAGAATTTGGAAACGATGGTGGGTCGTCGTTGTTGACTACATTGAAGGTTTTCTTCGGTGGGAGACAAAACAGAGGTAGGTTTACAGTCTATTCTTTTCTGCTTTGCGATTTGTTATTGGAGATATTGTAGTGGTATTTTGTTGTGGGGGGTTTATTGGCGTTTAGGGTTTAGTGATTGAGAATAGTTGTGTGTTGAATGTGATGTCGTTTTTGGTTGAGGGTTCTGTTTTTATGGTTTAGGATTTGGAATTGTGTAATCGATTTAGCGTTTTGATCATTTTCTGATTGATTGAATAATTGTTTCTGTTAGGGTTAATAATAGAACAATGAAGACAAACATGAATGAAGTTTAATTTTGCACTGAATTTGTGGTTGTGATTGGTGGTTAGAATGTTGTACACAGTTAAACAATTATATAGAGAGGGTTAAAGTGTTTGTATTTGCAGTGGGGGTGGGCTTGTTGCAGGTGCAGTGGTTGTTGTTTGATGTCATTGTTAGGTGGTCGTTGTTCAAGGCCCTGTTTAGAGAGGTTTAAACAATTGTATATCGGTTAATTAATTATTGGGTTTTGATTCATTGTATTTTTTTTATTTTCAGGAAAACAATGACAAGTGGTGAAAGTGATTCAGATTCAGAGGAGTTATGCCTGCGACATTTTTGTTATACAAAGTACTTGGGAGTTGTAAATACTATGTTAACCATGAAACAGAAGAATTGTATTCAACAAACTCCATTTGGTTGGTTTACATTGTTGACTCATAAAGTGAAAATAAGTAGGAAAGTTTTGAAAGAGTTATGTAGACGATGGATTGAGAGAAGAGGTGGATTTTTTATTAGGTCTGTGTTTGTACCTTTGTCTTTGTTAGATGTTTCTGTTGGTTTAGGTCTTGGAGTTTATGGGGAAGATGTAGAATTGGAAAGTGAACATGTTGATAGTTATTGTAGAAGTCTATTTAATTGTGGAATAGTTAAGGTGAAGATGGTTTTTGATGAAGTTGTTAAATGTCATAGTCATGGTACGGTTGATGAATTTTGTAAGCTTTATATTTTGTTAGGTTTATC
>Ga0099825_1002386_pt1 | contig 24929 bp, 10 predicted proteins | sample SiratroredBW_FD_76838 | JGI IMG/M metagenome (GOLD analysis project Ga0099825, IMG submission 76838) | Root nodule microbial communities of legume samples collected from California, USA - Siratro red BW | ecosystem: Host-associated > Plants > Roots > Nodule | place: USA: California | collected... | reverse complement strand
TGAAAGATAATATAAAAGTTACAGAGAAAACATATAGAATGTATATGTATATGTGAATTGTATTTAAATATATATATATATATATATATATATATATATATATATATAAAATTGTTTATTAAATTAATATATTATCAGTACATGTTTTTATATTATAATTAAAATAATTTACTTTTTGATATTTTGTGAAAATATTTAATTTTTATTTTAAATACAATTTTTTTATTAATATTTATAATATTTTATAATTTAAAACTAATTGCAATTCTTATCTATATTTCTAAAAATGATTTCTTAAATTAAATTATTTATATTTTTTATTTTATCACATCAAGCAAATCCCTTACAACACTCAAATCTACTAATTTCTCTAAAAAAAAAAAAAACTTCAATCCTTTTCTTTTCCCCATCCATCCAAACCAAACAAATTTTTATACGGTCACTTTTCATGAACCCTCTACGGTAAATTCGTCAACTATTATAACATTTATTTCAAGAATTGTACTGATTATAGTTTTGATAGTTAACCATACATAGAAATTAAACTCAAAAACTAAGAGGAAAATAGAAAGAAGGTAACTGTTGCTGTCAAGCTAGAATTAAGGAGAAGACAAAGTAGAAGCAGGCTTATGCGTTTCATTTGTCAGGTTTAGTTTGCTTCAGTGCAGGGAAAGCTCATTCCTCTCTTTGCGGTCAATTGATTTCTTTTACGAATACACTTTCTTATTATTATTTTTTTCCTTCTCTCATCATTATTATTATTATATGCTACCCTTTTAAAAAATAATCATCTTTTTGTTGTTGGTGTTTTAGGATTAAACCTCAACCAGTGCACTTGTCAGCATCAGGTAAAAAACCAAAACACACAAAAGAGTTATAAATAGCCAGTGAGCAAGCCCCGTTTTTTGTTGAACAAAGCCATTGGTGTGAGGATTTGGCCGCAGCAGAAAGAGGAGAATGGTGGCGAGCGAAGAGGTATACAGTGGGGAAGAACTTCCTCTTGTCCAACCAGATCCTGTGGGGTTACAGATTGATCGTTTGCAAAACCAGCTCACAGGTTCATATCATATATAACTCTCAGACTGTTATATTACTTTCTCTGCTTCACCATTATTCTTTCTTTAACTTGCCTTTTCATAGTCTTATCATGTTACAGTATAAGAAACACCAATGGAATTGACTTACTGTGCAGTTAATGTATGTTTGAAACTATAGCAGACCTAATTTGGATAATTCTCATCATCTCCTTACAACAAAAGAGATAAAACGAAGAGTTTATTTGTCAAGTGACACGGTTTACTGATTAAAAACCATGCTAAACAGAAGTTTTAAACAGTTTTTCATTAGATCACTGTGTATAAACTTTTAATGCACATGGCTAAAAAAAATAAATTTCTAGTTTAAGTTATAAATGCACCTCATGTTTTGAATTTAAGTTAGATAAAATAATTTCTCAACAGAAGTTTTTTTTAGGATATAACTTATTAATGTTTCATAAGACACTGTTTTGCTTGACACATATATAGCTGACAGAATTCTTTGAGAATTGAACTTAAATAGCTGATTGTATACAGTTGATTTGAAACGTGTATTCTGGAGTTAGATCACATAAGTTTATTTTAATTTGTATGAGAAATTTTATCTATATTTTTCTTTTACTTTAAATATTTATTGAAAATTTTATCCCAATACTTATCTAGATAAACTTGACTTTCAAATTTGATTTTAATTAAAAATAAATTTGATTGAATTGATTTATGTGTATAGAACATAGAATGTTAACACGGTCTTAATACAAATTAGTTTAGACTTATAATTACTAAAAAATGACTTTTCTTACATGATATTAATAATAATAATAATAATAATTATTATTATTATTATTATTATTATTATCATTATTATTATTATTATAATATCAAGTTGAAATTCTCTCTCTCTATATGTGTGTGTTTGAATAGTGTTTTACTGAATGTACAAGTAATAAAATGTAACTTTCACGTTAAGAGTTAAAACTAAATTTAGAACCAAACCACAGCACATGCAGGACATTAAAGACTAAGCCTATGTTTTTGGAAATATGTTGGCAATGGGTTGAACGTATGTTGAGAGAAGCACAGCTTTCTTACTTTTTTGAGTTGAACATACGTTCACACCCTCCATACTAATGCTTAGACACACAGAAACTTCAACTTTTAAGTAAACTATGGAGTTTAAATGCATTTTATATATCTTCAAAACTAAGGACACATTAAGTTTAAGTACACGTTTTATTGTTTATTTCTTATTTTATTAACTAATGTACAAATTATACATTACTCTTACTGGTTTCTTATTTTCAAAGTTTTTCATTAAGATGATGACAACAATGTTACTTCATTGTTTTCTTCTATTTATAATTTCCAAAAAAATAAGGTCAAAATAATATAATTGTAATTATTAGTAAGAGAAAAAAAAATTATAAATTATCAGAATAAAATAAATTTTACACCGTAATCCAATAATAAATAAGATAAGTTTGTTATATTTTTGAAAGAATTATCTTAAAATCATGCTAACGATATTTACAATTAAATAATAATATAAAATACCATTAAACTATAATCAAACATAAAAATACCATCTTCTTTCTATGTCTTTAAATGATTCAACCTTCTTTTTTTTTTTATCTCAAAATAATTGATATTTTAGAATTTCAAAGTGTAATTAGTTTCTTCTCTCTCAATTATGTTCATAGCTGCCATAAGGAGGTAAGTAAAGAACTGTAATATAATTTATCACCACTGTTAAGTAAGTTTTTTCAGTTAAAATATATCCATTAAATATTTTTAAAATCCATATTCATTAACCTTGATATAGGAAAGAAGTAGTATTACATCAAACCAAATCTCTACACTTTCAAAAACTAGGTTTTATATGCTTAGTTTCAGTTTATAGTCTCGTATTAATATTAATTGCTTGAAATAGAAGATTTTAAAAAATTGCTAATAGGATAAATCTAGTTAACTAGTAAGGGAACCGGAAGAAGTATGTTTGTTTGGTTATACAACTAAGAATAATTTAAGTGAACTTCTATTTAAATTGATACTTTTTTATTAAAAATGATAAAAAGGACTTTCTTTTTCCTTCAAAATTGATTTAAAGTATATAAAAGAACGTAAATTAATCAATAGAGGTGGGGTTTTAAAAATAAAAAGGATATTTTTTTGTCATCATGGTTAAATGTCAAAGAATAGGTAATTGATAGCTTATATATTGTTAAATATTTTCACAGATCTTAGCTAATGATGGCAACAATTTAAAATACGATTTTGACTTAAGCAAATAGTTAAAGAATTAATAATATATTTTTTTACAGTAAATCACGTTAAACATGCATTTGGAAAATACAAGAAGTACATTAATAATATATCTGAATCTCAAAAAGTAAAAATTGGGCTTGGGAAGCCACAAGTCCAAAATTTACAAGGTTCATTCGCTGCTACTGTTAGATTCCGTTACCATTACAAGTTTAATATTGATCCAAGTTATGTAACTTATGTTTCATTTTCTGCTTATAATGTCTCATGAATTGAATTTTCGTTGTTACACTTTATGTGTTAATTGCCTCCTGTGAGATTTATTATTATTTGTGTGGAGGGTTTATGTATTAAACTCGTTTTTGAGTATTCCCCTAAAAATCTAATTTATTTTTCTTTTCGTTCACCACAAAATGAAAACGAAGAATAGATTACTATGATGAATTTCTTTTTTTATCTACTCTATTTAAATCTGTTTCATCTATAAAATTATGAGTGAACCTCATTGCAGAAAAGGCCAAAGAACTAGCAACTTGCCAGAGTGAAATCAAGGCCTTGAGGGCAACTGAAGCTAAAAAGGATAAGGCCATAGAAGAGGTATTTCTTTTTTAATTTAATTGAAATACGCTTGCAATGTAAAGGCCTTGAGGGAAGCATAAATTTGTTAATTTTATGATGATTATTTTGAAATCATAATTGGCATGATTTCTGATTGGTTGATTGTGTCAAAATGTTTAGGCGTATTGATATACAGTTCAGTCTTTTACACTGTTAGTTGATTAAATCAGATAATTGATTTAGATCTAGTCATTCTCACTCTTCATAGAAACTGATTCAATTGCACGGCACATTTGTTTGTTTATATCAAGATATACAAATTTCTCAGTCACAAAACAATGGTTGTAATTATCATTCTTCAATTCCAGCTGAGAAATGAGGTGAGTAAGCTGGAGGAGAGACTTGGACTTACTCAGGATCATCTTAAACACAAGGTACACCAAAACGGTACTAATATCCATTGAAACTTGGAACCGTGTCAAACAATGGTAAATTCTAAAAATGCATATGCCTCAATTTTATGCAGAAGCTAGAAATCAAGAAACTGACAGAGGAAAAGAACGATGCATTGGCCGCACAATATGCTGCAGAAGCCACTCTTAGAAGGTTACACGCAGATCAAAAGGAAGATGATTTTGTTCCTCTTGAAAGTGTCATTACTCCTCTTGAGGCTGAGATTAAGATGTACAGGAATGAGGTAGTAATAATGCAATTTCCACCAAAGACGCTCTTACAAGGAGTGAATTGTGCATGATAATGAAAATTCTGACATTCATTTTGCATTCAGATTGCAGCTCTCCAGGAAGATAAGAAAGCTTTGGAACGGCTCACAAAGTCAAAAGAGGCAGCACTGCTTGAAGCAGAGAAGATTTTAAGAACTGCACTGGAGAGAGTTTTAATAGTTGAGGAAGTTCAGAATGAAAATTTTGACTTGAAGAGACAGATTGAGATCTGCCAGGCATACTTTTTATGATTCCATTTTCACATGTAGTTTCTGTAGTAAATGCAAGTACTTGGCTAAATTACAAACTTCCATGAGCAGGAGGAGAACAAAATCTTAGAGAAAACGCATCGCCAAAAGATTTTGGAAGTTGAAAAACTTAGTCAAACCATCTATGAACTTGAGGAGGTCATCTTATCCAGTGGAGTCAATGCTAATGCTGTTCGTGATTATCAGCGACAAATTTCTGAATTGCAGGTAGACAATTCTTACGGCTACTGCCATTTTGAACTTGATTTTGAACACATTGACTTTCTTCATTCTGGTTGATCCATTTAGTGACATAATTTAACACAAATTTTCAGGAGGAGAAGAGGACACTGGAGAGGGAACTAGCAAGAGTAAAAGTTTCAGCCAATAGAGTTGCAACAGTTGTGGCAAATGAGTGGAAGGACGAGAATGACAAAGTCATGCCTGTCAAACAATGGTTGGAAGAGAGAAGGATAATGCAGGTATATCTTCCCATAAGAATATTCTTTGGAGCTCATGTGGTTCTTCCTATTCAATCCAAAAACACTACTACTTCTGTTAGTGACACAGCTTTTCCTTCAGTAAATCCAAGATTACGATGAATGAGAAAATAATTAAAAAGTTCCGAAGTACAATCAAGAAAAAGAAAATTTGAACTCCTAACTATAAGTTAAAATGCTGAAGAAGGCAACTCAAAAAGGATTTTTTATTGAAAGTTTTGTCATTAGAGTGAGCAAAAAAGTTTTACGATCAAGTATGTCCATGCATATGCAGGCAGAGATGCAACGCTTGAAAGAAAAGCTAGCTATATCAGAGAGAACAGCAAAGGCGGAGTCACAATTGAAGGTAACTTTTTTCTTTCATGTAAGCGTGCAGATAGAGTTTTTAGCGATAACTAATGTTATCTGGTAATTTTTTCTCAGGATAAACTGAAGCTGAGGTTAAAAACACTAGAAGAAGGCTTAAAGCATTTCTCAAATAGTTCAAATTCTGCGTCTGCAAAAGCACAAAAGTCTAACATCTTGAGCTTCCTAACGACCAATGGTGGACTTAGAAACAGATCCACATCACAACCAAGGGGATCCACTGTCGGAAGCTCTTTGCTTCCAAAGACAAATGTAAAAAACAACATCGACAGTGTTACTGCGAACCTACTACCGGGCAGCATTCTAAGAAAGAAATGTGGTTCTGCAGAAAACATGTTGAAGAAAGGAATATGGGCATCAAGAAATAAAGTTGTTGATAGTGATGAAAAAGAAAATAAGATGCAGGTGAACACAGGCATGAATTCAAATAAGCGCAGTGATGAAAAAGAAGCAGCACAAATTAAAACCACAGTTGAAGATGATGAAGACTCTAAAAGCAATAGCTATAATGATTTAGGAAGCAATGACGTGGTCTCAGGATTTCTGTACGATAAGCTTCAAAAAGAGGTCATCAATTTGAGGAAGTCTTGTGAAATTAAAGAGAGCAGTTTGCAAACCAAAGAAGAAGAAATAAAGGTACTAGTAACAGCTACGCCCACAGCCCTACCCCTTGTTACTTTAGAACTGAAGATAAGAAATATCCTTTTATTTTCAGATGCTCACAAAGAAAGTCGATGCACTGACAAAGGCTATGGAAATAGAGTGGAAGAAAATGAGAAGGGAAGCAGCTGCCAGAGACAAGGAGGCTGCTTCAATAAAATCAGATGATAACAGGAAACTCAGACGCTCAAACTCCTCCAGAAGGTTCTGTAACTTTTTCCTTTTGAATGACCAAAACCTGTGTCTGTTCTTTGTGAATTTTTTTTATACTATCCCTTAACATTTTTATAAAAATACTGCAGGATGATGAAAGATCATTGAAGAGTCTTTGCTTAGAGAAACTGAAGGCAATTTATTGATCAATGGCATCTTTGTGATTTTTCTTTATAAATAAAAAAACAAAAATTTAGTGAGGTAGTATGTTGAAATAAAGTTCCACTGGGGAAGGCTGACTCTGTACATACTACATACACTAAATTTAAGTGGCATCCTTTGTGCTGTTATTGTGATTGTTGCATACATACTACACACGTTTGTCAAATGTATCTTCAGAGAGATGAAACATGATGAACACATGGAAAAATAATTGAATTATATTTCTGCATTTCGCGTATCAGAAAACTTATTTACCAAAGATTATCATAAAGTAATAATTCCTGAATCCTGAGTGATTTTGAGAATCATTCTAAAATGTATAAGAATTTATGGTACGAACGAGTATGACAGTAAACTCACTTATAATTGAGCATTTAAGGATATATCTAAAAATCACCAAGCAGAAGCAGATTATGTGTTATCATATAATAAAGGAATAGAGTGGATAATTTCCACTAGCAGTATCACTTAAGCAACGGAAATTAACAAATATCTCATTCTCATTGTTAATCCAAGAACATTGAACAACAGTCCGGAATCAGTGTACTCCTACATATTCTATGCATGAAAAACTCTTCAGAAGAGAAAAAAAGGGATGCACGTTGCGAATCTTTTGTTTTTTCTTCCCCTGCTGCTATATTTAAAAAGTTGAGCAGGTAAACATCCTTAATTTACTGACCAAATACAACCTAGCATCTTTCAGAAAATTTGCAAAATCTACAAATAAACTTCATTACACAGCTGATGATGGAAACTCAAATAGCAATCTTCCACGTTTAGTAGTTATGCACCTCTTGAATGGTTGGCAAAGATGGAAACCATTTTTGGCACCCTCTCAACCCAGAAGTTCGCCTGACACCAGCAACTCTGCGTTGGATTTGGAACTTCTTTGATCCACGTAACAGCAATTCCAATTGTTCTGCAGTCACCACAATCTTTACACTCCTAGTCTTCAACTTTCTGTTGTTAGTTGTCCTACAAGGTACCAAAGGCTTATCAGATTGCAACATAAACGGTGCAAGCTGGTAAACCTCCCCATGCTGCAGCTTCCTACGCACCAGGATGTAACGCTTTTCAGAAGCAGATTTCGTCCTTTGAACTGCCACTGGGGCATCAACCTCTACTTCTTTTCCTTCAATAAGAGGATATCTGTTTTGCTTCTTTGGTTGAGAGTGGCAAGCCATAAAATTCCCCATTTTGCATACAATCAAATGAACAAGGACTCGCCATTATATGGAGAGAGTTGAGTCAATTTAAGTTGGATAAAATATTAACGTGCAAACCATCACTGGTCCCATTCCTTTTGTTCTGAGTATTGACTTCTTTTAAAATAAGAACGTAAGAGTTATGCTCCATTGTGTCGAAAAGCCAAAATGGGGTGTGACAGGACAGGCACTTAGGTCCATGTAGGACTTGCAGTTGCAAACACATAACTCCTAAACTATTCTCACAACAAAAGTCAAAAGCCCTTTATTCGTTAATTTGCCAACCTTTGTCCAGGCAACTCATTATTAATTATAATAACAGTAGTAGTACACTCAAACCATAAACTAAAGTCAGTCCCTCATGATAAAACAATTGACAAAAAAAGGTCAACTGTCACGTACAATGTAGAGGTCAACCTCAACCTTCTTTTCAGTTGTGTATTGAGCTTTAATAAGTGCATGTGGAAATACCAGCTAATATAATTTTAGATAAATATTGTTCTATGTTAAAGAATCGATTTTGACTTAAAAGTAATTTTAAGCAACTTTTGTGTTATAAACTTTACTAACCAGTGAGATAAAATTATCTAAACATAAATCACATCACTCTAAAATTAATTTTACAAACATTGATACAAACACAAAATTGGAACAGTTGAAAAGTGGAAAGGACTACGACACTTGATTCATAGCTTAGAACTAAGCCTTGTCATTGTCTTTTATACCATAATAGAAAAATTGCTAGGCTGTTTTCACTTTGTTGATCTCTACCATCTCCTAAATTTGCGTTCCTCAATTTGAGGATATAGATTCCGCTCCCTCTGTACCTGCTTTCAGTTTAGAACACACGGTATCAGATTTTGTTTGTTTATGTAGAATAAAGTAGGAACATGCGCCGCATCAACCTTGACAAAATGAGAAACGCTTTAGTATACAGACTAGCATAAGACCAACTTCACCCTGTGCACCAGCCTGTCCAGGCCCAAACAATTCCAGTACCCATTTTTATTCAATCAACACCACTAATATCCATCAACATTCGGGTTAGAAATTCACCAGAGCCAATAACTAATTACCTTCATACGCGCTTTCTAGATATTAGTATCAGGCCACTTTCATCATTCACAGGGTAAAACATCCAAAACGGAAACAAATATTTAGAAACTACTTATGCCAAAACTTTCTCCCACTGTATAGGAAAATGCATAAAAGTCAACATGCTACAAGGTTGCCTAAAAGTAAACAACAATTTCATTGGGGAAGAGCCACTGTTGAGCCCCTGGACTGCAGCCATGATGTGGCTGCTTCACTGGTAGCCAAAAACCAGCCATCCTTATCGGCAGCCTTATGGAATGGAGCATTAAGTTCCTTCAGATATGATTCAAAAGCAGTAGGCAAAACTTTATCTGAAAGCCTGTGTTTCCCATGCCCAGTGTTTATTCCAAGTAGTGGTGGAAGCTCTTCCCCTGATTCCAAAGCCTTAGACAAGTCACTTATCCAAGCACTTAAGGCAGTCAGAGCAGCTCCAACTGAGAGTCTCTTTAGATGCAGAGACCACTGAGCTTGAGACCTTGACTGTATATCAGCATATATCCGAAGAGTCAACCCCAGATCCAAAAGGTCACGAGCTCTGTCGGGCACATCCAATTTCACACAAAGATCAATTAAACAATTACACATGGACTTTTTTACATCAGGTTCAGTTGAATTAAAAAGTTCTAATGCTTCCTTTCTAAAATGTTCACTATCCTCGTGCTTTTTCATCAAAAACCTTAACACAGACCCAAGCATTGGATTAGCCTTCTCAATGCAACCTGCGAGCCTAACATGTTCTTCTTCTGGTACTTGGGACATTGCATATAGAAGACAATCACAGAAGCGGCCATCAGGACTGACGCCCAAATCCATCAGCTGATTAAATATCTTTACGACATCATCAGTTCGCTTGGCTTTTCCATAGCAATGGACAAGTGATGTAAGAACTATTACATCAGGCTGAAATCCAGATTCCATCATTTCATTGAACATGGCTTCCATCTCTGAAATTTTGCCAAGGCAAGAATACATGTTGATCAAGGATGCATATGTAAATTTGTCTGGTCGGCAAGTCCCACAACTTTTCATGTCTTCAAAAATTTCAACAGCTTCATCCACACAACCAACATTAGCACACATGTCAAATAGCATGTTATAGAGAACTACATCGATATCCTTTCCTTTTTCCTTCATTTCCTTGTAAACTTTCATCGCATTCTTACTGAACCGGGCTCTACAATAGGCTTGTAACAGAGATGCGTAGGTTGGCCAAGTTGGTGACAATCCATTATTTATCATCTCCTCATATATAGTTTTGGCTTCCCTGGCTCTCTTAGCTCTCCCCATGGCATACAACAGCACATTATATGTTACCAAATTCGGCTTCGTACCGAGAACCTTCATATCATTGTAAACGTTCAAGCACTCATCATAATTCCCTGACATCCCAAACATCTTAATCAACCCCGAGAACGCCACCGTGTCAACATGCCATTTCTCTGCTTTTGCACGATCGTACAGTTTCAAAGCCATGTCAGCATTACCAGTTCTTGCATAAACATATATCATGGACGAGGACAAATTATTATCCGGTTCACACCCGAAAGAGGGCATCATCTCAAACCACTTCACAGCCTTATGTGGCACAGAACACATGGAAGCGCAGCTAATCATAGTTGAAAAAGTAATGAGATTAGGGTGGATTCCTCTTTGAAGCATTTCATCAAACAGCTTCTCTGCTCCTTCGAAATCCTTAACCTCCCTATACAGCTTCAGGGTAACGTTGTAGAGAATAACGTGACTAGAGGGTTTTATCTTCTGCTTGAAGTAATTAACGGCAAGGAGAGCATTGTGGGGATTCACCATGGCATCGAGAATAATGACGGCATCGCGTTCTAAAGTGCTGTCCCCTAAAACGTTGAGGATTTCAGAAACGTGTTCGGGGGTGGGGTTGCATGAATCCAGAGACTTGGCGAGTTTTGTGAGAGGTGATGACATGGCATGATTGGAATTCTTCCAAAGCTGTTTGGCTCTGGGGCTTTTGGGATTGACCCAGATGGAGTTTTTTGATAAAGATGGAGATTTTGCAAGTGGGTCGTCGAATTTTGTGTCTTGTAGAGTGTTGGTGGCTTGGAGCAGGGTTTTGGGTTTAGAGAGGAGAGGAGAGAGTTGATGGGGGAAAGGAAAACTGAGAAGTTTGAAATGGCGGGAAGAGTAAGAGAATGAGATAGATGTGGTGATGGCGATGGGTTTGACATAACAGAGGGCATAAGAAGGAGGAGGAAGAGAAGGAGAAGAAGACGATGAAGAAGAAGAGTTGAGAAGGCAAGAGTTAGCCATTTTCGTTCCTCCTATGATACTGAGGAGACTCCCAGAGTATATGATGCTCAAAAATGAAACATGTTGAGTTTCTTTTTTTCAATGGATAAAGTTATGAAGTTACAAACTCATGTAGATAGATGTAAGGATGTAATAATATTTTATTATTTTATAATATATTGCTCTCACCAATCCATAATTAGATCTGAAATTACAATGATATTTTATCAAATCTTATTTCATGTATCACAACTTCATTACATACTACATATAATTAATTTTTAATTTTCATTTAATACTGCTAACCTGTTTGATATTAAAAAAATTCAAATTTCAATTAACTTAAAAGTTTGGAACTCAAATAAATATTAATTCATTTACTTTATATTTATCTGAGAAAAAGTCATTTACTCTGTATACAAAAACCATAAATTATTGTTGTCCTCCAAATTTCAATGACGCATGTCACTGCATCTTATGCAAATTCAACTGATTTAGTATTTTAAAAAAAGTATTTCAAAATTATTTTAACATTATGATCTTTTAATAAGACTGCTAATAGTAGATTGGTAGCAAATCCACGGAAACAAATTGCTTACTATAAAACACATTTCACATTGTGGGCCTTTGTATCTCAAAGACAATATAAAAGATTTGGCAATTGCTTCCTACACCCCATATTTGTTTCCTATACTAGAATATGTGAATAACATTTATATTTTTATTAATAAAGATAAAAGAGGTTAAGATATTCCGAAAAATATTTTTTTAAAGAAACTCGGTTGTGGAGGGTGTGAAATATTTTAAAAATTGTTTATTATAAAACACATTTCACATTAGTGGGCCTTTGTATCTCAAAGAAAATATAAAGATTTGACAATTGCTTCCTGCACTCCATATTTGTTTTCTATACTTTATCAGAATATATGAATAGACATTTATATCTTTATTAATAAAGATAAAAGAGGTTAAGATATTCAAGAAAATAATTTTTGGAAGAGGCTGGGTTGTGGAGGGTGGGAAATGTCTTAGAGAAAATATTTTCCGTAAAAGGATTTTGTATTTGGAAAAATATTTTTCGTAAGAGGGTTTTATATTATGAAAAACATTTTCCGTAAGAGATTTTTATATTATGAAAAACGTTTTCTGTAAGAACTTTTTGTATTATGGAAACTATTTTTGTAAGAGGTTTTTGTATTATGAAAAATATTTTCTTAAAAAGAAGGTGTGAGAATGAGTGCTTACGGAAAATATTTTCCACATAAGAAGATACGAAAACGAAAAACATTTTCCGTAAGCACTTGTCATCACACTCCTTCTTCCGAAAAATATTTTTCATAATACAAAAACCTTTTATGAAAAATATTTTTCATAAGACATTTCACACACCCGACAACCCATTTTGAAATTCATTTTCCGAAATTTATTTTCAAGATACAAATACTGTAACAACCTTATACATACTCTGCACTCCCTACATAATGTAAAAATAGAAGTCACTTACCTTCCACTCTCGATGACCCTACGAGAGAACATCCACATCACTTAAGAGCACCCATTGTACCCCTTTCCTATTGGATATTCTAGCAAGGTTCATTATGGCATTATAATATTTTGATGATGCAGGAAGTAAATGTGGGGTGTAAGAAGTAATTGCCGAAAGATTTTCAGGTTATTTAAAATAAGACTATTGGCTTCCTACACTCCCCAAATTTCAACCTGCAAGCCATCAAGTGTGTTAAGTGTAAGAATTTCCCTTATGGGTTTTTCCCTTTAATCCTACTTTTTTTTCTCATTTTTCCTTACCATTTTTTAACTTCTACAATATAAGTATTCTGAAATTTAATCGGATTGGGAATTCCAAACTTAGAGAGCCTCAGTAACTTTGACAAATCACCACGTTCTCCACCAATCCTTAAAACTATTTATCTAAAATAATTCTAATCATCATCTACTTTATTCACCCCCTCTTCTATAAATAATTTTAATAAATTTACTATTCCATTTCTTTTAGTATAAACAACTTAAAAATATAAATAAATAAGATAAACTATATATTTATATGAACATAATTTATTATTTAAGAAAATATGGGTCCTTACAGATGGCATAGACAAAGAATGTTATAACATAATCTTCCTAAAATATTAGAGGTGGAACATTTTATACTTAACCTACTGCTTCACCAACGCCCTATAGTCTAACAATAACTATCAAATGTATCTGGCTCAGATTTGCTAGACATCTGCATCAAATATTTCAAGTATAGAGTGTCATCTACGGATATTTTGATTTAGAGCTATGATGATCCGATTGAAGTATTTGGTTTTAGTTTACAAATGATGACAACATCAAAAATAGAAACGTAGAACTAATAAAAAGGAAAATTAAGGCCAGGATATAACAAATATGCATCTCCCTAGACCATGGAACAGCTGCAAAGAAATCTGCCGCTACACTAGATACTATATCAGGTCTTGAGTTACTCTACGAGATAACTGAAAATTTTAATAAATATAAATATCTTGAATATACTAGTACAAAATTTCCGCTAAAGGAGAAGAAAAATGCATAAATAACAAGGCATGACATTCTTAAAACAGACACTATCCATTCTGAAAAGCCACTGTCGAACCACCTGAAACCTGAAAGTTCAAATTAGAAATTGATTCAGTTGAACTAATAGACTCCAGCCATGATTTGGCTGCATCCCTTGTAACCAAAAACCAGCCAGCCTTATCTGGAGCCTCATGGAATGGAGCATTGAGTTCCCTCAAATGTGATTCACACACACTGACCAAACCTTTGTCTGAAACATACTTGTGTTTTCCCTGCCCAGTATTAACTCCAAGTAGAGGTGGAAGGTCTTCCCCTGATTCCAATGCCTTAGACAAGTCATTTATCCAAACATTTAATGCGGTCATAGCAGCTCCAACGGAGAGTTTCTTCAAATGTAAAGACCACTGATTTTGAGATCTGGATTGTAAATTTTTATATATTTCAAGCGTCAATCCTAACTCCAGAAGGTCACGTGCTCTGTTCGGCACATTCAGGCTGACACAAAGATCAATTAGACAATTGCATAAAGGCTTCTTTACTTTAACATCAATTGAATTAAGAAGTTCTGATATTTCCTTTCTAAAATCTCCATCACTCTTGTTCTCTTCCACCAAATATCTTACTACAGAACCAAGCTGCGCATTAGCCTTCTCAATGCACTCTATTATCTTCCCAAGCTCTTCTTTTGGGGTTTGCGTCATAACATTCAGAAGACAACAACAGAATTGAACATCTGGAACAATGTCCAAATCCACGAGTTGCTTAAAAATCTTCACAACATCATCAGTTCGCTTAGCTTTCCCATAGCACTGGACAAGTGAGGTCAGAACATAAATAGTAGGCTGAAATCCAAACTGGATCATTTCATTCAACATTTCTTCTGCTTCTGAAACCTTCCCATTGCAGGAATATACAGTAATTAAGGATGAAAATGACAAGCTGTTAGGCTGACAAGTCCCAGAACTTTTCATGTCTTCAAAAATTTCAACAGCTTCATCTATGCAACCAACATCAGCACACATAGCCAAGAGCCTGTTATAAAGATCCACACTCATATCCATTCCATGCCCCTTCATTTCCTCATAAATACGGAAAGCATCGTCACTATACTGTGCTCCAGCATAAATTCGCAAAAGAGTAGAATAGGTTATAAAATCAGGCAAAACCCCATCAGTTACCATCTCTTTATATATACTTTTGGCCTGCCAGGACCTCTTACTCTTGAACAAACCACCCAGCAGTGTGTTGTATGTCACCACGTTAGGCTTCACGCCAAGAACCTTCATTTCCTGGAAGACTCTCAAGCCCTCGTCATAGTTCCCTGCCACGCCATGCATTTTAATCAACGATGAGAATGTCGATGCATCAAGGCTCCATTTTTCAGCTTTTGCACGATCATACAAGCTCAAAGCCATGTCAACATTATTAGTCTGTGCATAAGCAGACACCATAGCCGAGTACACCATGGCATCGGGTTCACACCCGAAACTCCGCACTTTTTCAAACCATTCCACAGCTTTATTGGGCAAGGCACACATCCTAGCAGAATTAATCAAAGTCGAAAATGTAATGTTATCAGGTTTGACCCCTCGTTGAATCATTTCATCGAACAGCTTCTCTGCGCCTTCAAAATCCCTAGACTTCCTAAACGCCTTCAGAGTGACGTTATAGAGAACCACCTCGGTGTCTCCATCGGGTTTAATCTTGTCAAGGAAGTAGCTGAGAACAAAGGCCGCGGTAACGGAATTCACTATCTTGTCAAGAATGAACACAGCGTCACGTTCTGAAACATTGTCTCTTAAACCCTTCAAAATTGTGGACGCATGTTGCTCGATGGGAGGAGCACACGAGTTCAATGACTCGGCGAGTCTGGTGAGGTAACTGTACCTGGAGCTCGTCGATTTGGTTTGGAAGTGTTTGGCTCGAGGGCTGTTGGGATTAACCCAAACGCGGGTTTTGGATAAAGACGAGGAATTTGCATCTGGGTCGCGAGAAACAGCGTCTTGGGGTGGCGCGTGGGTGTTAGGGTGGTGGAGAGAGGCTTTGCACTGAAGCACGCGGCGTTTGTAAGAGAAAGCGACATTTGAGAATAGGAAATTGTACAGAGAAGAAGAAGAAGAAGATAATGAAGAGGGAAAAGATTGAGGATTATGGAAAAGAGAAGAGTGAGAGCTGCAAATATGAAAAGCCATTTTGCTTGGTTATTCAGATACACACAAGTGTTTGCCCTAATGCCATGGAATGTATCTTTAGCGCGCTGGGAGAGTTAACAGGGACGAGGATCAAATGTAGTGTTTTTTAATCTAATATATTTAAAAATTAAAAAATATCATCTAATAAATTGTGCATAAACTTCTAAAAATTATATAGATTATATAATAATTAAAGAGTTGAAAGTAGGATAAAATATTTTTTAAAGTGGCTAAAATAATTTTTTTTCTCGTGAATCTTTTTGACTTTTTATTTTTACAAATTGGATTGATGTTATTTTTATTTAAAAAAAGAATTATTTTTTGTTAGTTAGAATTTGAAAGTTGTTTAATTAAAAGTTTCAAATATAAAAAACTATATAAGAAAATAAATCATACAAGTAATTAGAAAAGACTGTTTTTTTTTTTATTAAATTAAAGCATGAAATATATCATTAAATACCAAAACCTTTAGATTTATGTTGTAATGTAGCCATAGAGGTAGAAGAAATGAAGAAAAGGGCATAAACAGATTTGTTTAGTAGAAATGTGGGCGTCTTCCTTTAGTTTAGAGCCACACCAAGAGTGTAGCATGTCACGTGTTAATGAATATGACAAATTATGGAGTCCAAACTATGAATGTTTATCTTTTGGGGAACATCTAATAAAATTTGAACACTATAAACAAGATTGGTATGGCTCTGCTACACACAGATGGAGAAATTATCCAAATTTTGTTTTCTCTCATCGTTTGTTCTTTCTTGATATTTCTTAGATCGGGTTCAGTTGAAATTGTTAGCACCAAGTTAAAAGCCTTCATTGCCTAGGGACAAAATCTTGTTCTTCTTTAAAACTATGTGTAAATAAGAGGGATATGCCCTTTAATTTTGTGAGATTTCAAACACATATAAGAGTCCAAGGTTAGGTTTTATTGATCATGTTTTGTGGATTTTCTCTATGCAGTTAAGGAAATCTCATCAATCATTAAGCAATTCCATATTTCCCTTTTTTTTTAGTGTCTTTCTGCCCAATTTTGAATTTTCAAAACAGATTAGTCTTATGTTTATCTGCTACATATGATCCGAAGTTGGATGAATTCATTTTAATAAATTTCATGATAAAAATCGAAAGAAAAACAACCCCATGTATAAGAAATAAAACTTGAACAAATTGAAAAATAAAATGTACTTTAACTTTCCCTTTTTTCATTAAATCTACTAATGTTACATACTAGACACAAAAGGTCGTATTGATAGGAAAAACAAAGGAGACAATTGAAGTTAGAAAAAGTCTAACATAAATACTTGCATTGGATGATCCTATTTTTTTTTTTACCAAAATAGTGTAATTTTAACTTAAATTTACTAAATAAGTAAATTTTTAAAAAAATACACAAATTTTTAAATACACAACTCATGTTTTTCTTTCTAAATCATGCTTCAAACTTACCCTTCACTTTTTTGAATTTTATTTTAATTTTTTAAATTTATCTTTTTATCTGATACAAATATATATTTTTATTTTGAAATACTTTATTATAATTTAATTATTTAATTCAAATTTAAATATTATAATATATTTAAAAAATATTCATATCTATGTTTTAATAAAAAAAAATTAACATAAAAATATCATAATAAAAAATTATTTAAATAAACATTTAAAAAACATAAAAGAATTTAAAACTAATAAATAAAATTTAAAACTAAGGTATGATTTTCACAAAAAAATTCTATAATATTTAACTAACTATACAATTTCTTATTAGTTAGACTAACTAATTTAAAAAATATATATATTTATAAGATAGGTTAATTGATTTTTAAGAATGACTAAAGAGCTAGGATAGGAGATTTACCCATTTTGATCGCCATAACAGTTAAATCTTCTAAAAGTTAGGTCTCGGTAAAATATATAAAAAAAATAGAAATTAATTTTAGTGTATTAGGATTTTGCATATCCATACAATTTTTTAGCTATATATAATTTGAAGTTGTTGTTTTTATATTATTTTGTTATTAATTTAGTTCTATAAACTCAAACAATTTTGTTTGTATCTATTTATATATGAATGTGATGATCATATTAAATGATATTGTAATTTTTAATCTCAGAAAAAGTAGGAATGAAAATTCCAACAATAAAATCACCAATTTTATGTATGTATTATCTATTAGGATGACAAAAATAGGTTGTAGCTGAGTCAGTATATTAGTTGGTTAAATTTTGATAAACTAGATTGATGTTTTTAACTTGTTAACCTATATTGGTTTGTTCGGTCTAATTTGTCAAAATCTGATTAAGGATAAGATTGAGACGAGTTACTGATGACGCTCTTTCTTATTTAAATAAAAGATTTAAATAAAAAATGGTTTGAACTATTATTTTTTATATTATATTAATAATGTTGTAGCATAACTCGTTAACACTTCTAAATTAATTTTAATTATTATTTATAATAAAATAATTTAACATATAAATATAAATAATTGTTTTTAATTTATTTTATTAGAGATATTAATTAATCAATTAAAACTTTTTTATAAATAAATTTACTTTTTAATATATATATATATATATATATAAATTTAAAAAATATAAAAATTTAAAAAAAGTTGGTAAGTTGATTAATCCTTTAATGTCTTGAGCTAATGTTTTCACTCTGTTTTAGCACGAGAATCAACCTGTTCTATCCATTTTTAATGGGTCAATAATAAGACAGACTATGTATAATTGGGGACTAACCCGTTTTTAGTACGAGAAGCTGCTAGTTTTGTCACCCCTATTATGTATAATTGGACTCTAATCTAAAACTTTGTACATATATAAATTATATGTGAGTGTTGAAAAACATATTAATATGTGAAGTGAGAATAGTAAAATTAAAATAAACAATACTCACAATCAATAACATCAACATAAAAGAAATATTTGAGAAAAAAAACATTAAAAAGAAAATTGAACTCCCTAAAAGAAAGTCAATGTCTAAATGATAAAATGATTATAGACTTCGCTCATAAAATAATTAATCACATACTGTAAGGATATTATCAAAAAATTTTAAAGAGTATATAAATATTAGTATTTTATTTATTTAAATATTAAAAAGATGAAAAAATAGATAAGCAAAGAAAAGTTATTATAGAATAAGAAAAATATTTATTCATTTAAAAGAAAAAATGATTTGAAATCATATAAATTTTTTTTTTAAATTATAATAAAAGTTAAATTTCATGTTTCCAGTTAATTATCAGTATAAGTGACAATGCGGGGTCATTATAAGTGACATATAACACCTCTTACTCAATTCATGTAACATACATATTTTTATATTATTTCATATCAAATTAAAATAAATATTTTTATGAATAAATATTAATATTTCTTAAAATATTCAAAATCATAAAAATAACCATTGTTTAATTAAAATAATGTTTTAAAAAAATTAATATTTTTATTTTTCACTATTAATATATTGATTTTCAAGAACTAAAATAGTTTTAAAATTTAAATATTCTACCTATGTTATTATTACACTACAAAATGAACATGATAATTGCTTGTGATGTGAACAACGTGACGGTGCCGACACGATTCTGGGTTCTGAGTCTGTAGACTTGTGATTATGTGTGATCACATGGTGTTAGTATCTCTAAACACTACTTTACTTCTATTTTTAATAACACTACCTTTTTATCAACATATCTGTCCAAAGCATGTGATGATGCAGGTTGAAGAAGGTGACAAATTTTGGTGGCATTGTAGCTTCGAAAGAATTTTAGAAACAAATGATGATGCTTAAAAATTAAGATGACCCTATAATTGAGTTTTGGTTCTATATAGTGTGTCTTCCTATTATTTATTATTTGTTATTTATTGGTGCTTATATTACCTCATCATGCATCATGTGATTAATTCAGATACCCCGTTTTCCGCAGCCCATTGCTCCAATATTCTACGTCTCATTTCATTCATATCTTCAACTCCATGTTCCCTCCATCATCATTCTACTTCTAAATTATTTATTTTTCAATCTGGTCAAAAAGCTTATTCTTTTTGGTGTTTGATGCAGAAATAAATGCGAACTTTGGAACAACAAACTAGTGAAGCCACAATATAATTAAAGGATAGTAATAAATAAAATTATTCTACTACTGAATATAAGACAAAATTACTAATAAAAAATAATTTTTGTCTCTTTAATTCAAATTCGCAAACACTGTCTCTCCCTTATTAAATTGGAAAGAATCAATATGTTGCATGGACCCTCTTTATACAAGGGAAACTTCCTTTCTTTCCATTTTTTAATGTATTTCTTCTATTTTCATCCTAACCAAAAATAGCATAAATGTCGGTAGATACTCGTTAGCCTTCTTCAGAATGAAGGATGGATTATTGCTCTAATAATACATCAAAACCTTTTTTTGTGTGTGTGAAAAAAGTTTTCATACGTCATATTTTAGTATCTGGTTGTACTCATTCAAATTGTGTTCAGGTTCATGGATCTAATCAGGTGGGAAAAGGGCAAGGGAAAAAAGAGATATGGTTGTCAATTTGTCATCATTTATCACTAATTACTAAAAGCTTCTCAACAACAACAAAAAACTATTAATTATCATAGCAAAAACATATATAATCTAATAAACTATAACAACTCATCTAGGTTTAGGTGTTGGTTTTATCCATCCAATTATTTAAAAAAATTAGAAAAAAATTAGAAAAAAATTAAATGGCGTCCTTATTATGATCTTACCCACTTAAAAAGTATGGTGGGTGATGTTGGTTAGAAAGTTATTCACTTTCAGGAAAATCAATTTGAAAAGCGAAATCCACTTCCAGAACAGATTCCTTGTTGGTAAAGAAACCTTATTTTATTAACTCATCAAACGTACAACAAAACATATTGGTAGTATATCATTTATAACATTTGACTAAATAACCCTTATTCTTTTTCCCGACATTTTTTTCCTCTAACACTTTTGAATTTTAAATAAGAAAAACAAAGAAATAGTTCAACAGGATGAAATTCAGAGGACGTGAAAGGGCACCATCATTTACAGATCCAATAATGCAATCACATAATTGAGCAGCCTGAAGGGTTCTCATCGCTGAAATATTGGTCACACCGGTTGTTCACGTAATAGGGCCTGCCACCGCCGTAACTGTCATAAACGGGCCTTGCATAGTAACCGTCGTAATAGTTCATGGGCCCACCGTATTCGTAGAAAGGCCCAACGGGCCTGCCTTCATAGCAGGGACCGGGAGTATAGAGCATCCCAACTGGAACCGCCATCGGTGGTGCTATGTGTGGCTGAACGGGTAACGGAGCAGGTGCGGGCTTGTCTTTGGGCTTTTCCGCCTGGGGCTCGGCCTTTTCCTTGGGCTTCTCAGCTTCCTTTTTCGGAGCCTCTCCTTTGGGCTTTTCCCCGTCTTTCTTTTTCTCAGGCTCAGCCTTAGGCTTTTCCCCGCCGTCTTTCTTCTTCTCGGGCTCGCCCTTGGGCTTAGCGGCTTCCTGTTTGGGAGCGTCACCTTTAGGCTTCTCCGCGTCTTTCTTTTTCTCTTCGGCCTTGGGCTTATCGGCCTCCTTCTTCTTCTCAGTCTCAGCGGGCTTGGGCTTGGATGCCTCCACTATCTCAATGCTCTTGATAGAGCCTCCACCTTTGTAGCAAAGCTTGTCCCTGATTTTCTCGGGGCTACAACACACCACTGTAATGATAACCATGTTGTCCTTCTCATCGTACTTCTGGTCTCGAATTTCTCTTGTTCACAAAATTTCAACATCCAAAAAATTAACTCAATTTGATACCCTTAAATGTATGCAAATTTCAAAATTTTCATGTCATAATTAATCGTGATTCTAACGTATAAATAACACATGTATAAGAGAAAATTAAAGCAAGTGGTGATGAACTCACGAGGATACTTAGCGAGAACTTTCTTAACCTTTTTGCAGCATTTCCCACACTCAAGGTCGACCTTGAGTTTCATAATGGTCACCTGAATTAACGTGTTCAATAAAACCACCCATCAGAATTATTCATAGTACCCTATGTATCCAAAGTGAACCAATACGATAGTGGCATAGAATAGAAGAATGGCTTCACCATTGTGCTACAAATTGAAGCAAAAAAGTAGGAAATTTTGAAATCACATTTTGACTTTGTAAACAAGGACAGGATGTAAAGGACATTAATCCAAAAAGGTTCAGTGTGGAGATAAAAAAGAGTGATAATTGAGATGGAAATGAAGGGTGTTTACCTTTTCAGCCATGTTTGTGGATCAAAAGATGAGATCTGAGGCAGAGATGAAACGCAGAGAAAAGTTACGAGAGCAGCAATACAAAGAAAGTGACAGAAAAGCAAACTTAAGAAGGCATTAGCCCACCACGCCAACCAATCAAAGACCAACACGTAATCCTTCAAAGTTGAATTTCATGCTGAGGTTGTATCAACACTTGGGAGGGTGGCCAGAAGCAGAGGGTATCTACGCGGTTAATACTTATAGTAACACAAGATTGAAGGCTTTGCGATTCAGCACGCATGTGCTGTCTTTGAATGACACGCCCAATCTTGTTGACTGAATGCACCTTCCTCAATCCCTATAAATAGCACTCAATTAAATGCCATACGTTATGTGTTTGCTACAAAAATATTCATCATGGTTAATTTTAATATTATTAGAATTGTGGGTTTTATGAGTTTTGTTGTGTGCAATAATGACCATTCACTACCTCATGCCGACCGTACACGTGTCTAGAGGGAAGTGTCTCACTCGCATCTATAATGAACCATCTATAATGTCAGGGTCCTATGATATTTGTAGTACAGAATAGATCATGCTCCATTCATTGGTGAGTAATGAACATAAACCAACCTTTGGCCTTTTAATCATGTTTGGAGGGTGGAATTGAGTAAAGCCACCCCTACCTAATTAATTTGGTTGTAGTTTTGTAGATGCAGAGGGAGTTGAGGGTGGTCCAAATCTGTGGGCTCCCATTAATCCACATTTTTCTTCCTGGCACTCAAACCCAATCATAGCCTCTAACTGAATCTCATGGTTGGTGCTTCCAACTTGTGCTATTAGATACTCAAGAAATATGGTTTTTGCTTAGTTACAAATTTGTAATTTTAATCTTCCATTTGATCACCTAACTATTATAAAACTTGAAAGATTATCTTTTTACATGGTGGTTAGTAGACTCATAATGTGGGACCCTTTTTGTTCTGTAACACACATTCACATTTTGTTGTGCTTGTCCCCATTACTTTTGTTTTGATTTTGGCGATTGTATTTTCTCTGATTCTGTCTGTATCTAATTGATAAGGTCACACGGAACATGATGTTTTTGGTTACAACCTCTCAAATTATTACGCAATAAAACATGATGCTTTAATACTTTCCGTGAGAGATTGCTCATTGGATGTCCATAAGCTGATGATAAGTTGATATGGCCTGGGCGTAGGATTGGATGATTTTAGTGCCATCCAAAATTTTGTTTGCTACATAATTGGAAATTTTTGTGCTAAAACACCAGTTAGTGAACTATAGTTGAGTTTAATGAATTTGCATCATCGGTGTAAATTTTTTACATTATTAATCAATTAGAATTTAACTTTGATACGACTTTTCAATTAAAAAATTAAACAAATTTATTTTGAAACCAAGAAGCAGAAAAAAAAAAACTAGTAATTTTTAAAGTTGAAAATCACTCTAATATAGAAATTAATCTATTAAAACTAATAACTGATTACAATTTTTAAAAAAATAAAAGCTTACAGATAAAATTCATGTGTAGATTTGTAATATCTTTGACAATGGTTTCGACCGAAATCTCATAAAGACCCAGCACAGATAAATCAATCCAACCCGTAGAACCTTCGTAATCTCACGCTTCTCCTCATACCCTTTTCAGTCCTTTTACAAAGGGCATTCTCGCTATTTAAAAAGGTATGGAGGTGCAGGATGAGACTGTGGAGGTGCAAGATGAGACTGTGGAGGTGCAGGAAGAAGACATCCTAGCCTAATCTGCTAAATGATAAAGTGGGCTGTATCGGATGATAGGGCCCAGAATGACTATTTGGGCTTCAACATCTCGCAGGATCCAACACTCAAAAGTGGCCCGGGTTACTTTAATTCCCTTTCTTCCCATGCAGTTGTCTCATCCATCCGTTTTCTAGCCACTGAAAGCAAAAGGGATTTTCATGAATTCCATATTAAATTTATCTTTTTATTAAAAAAATTATAAATTATTTATTAACTAGTTATAGCCCATTTATCGGGACTTCCACTGAAGTAACATAAATTGTCTTTGCATAATTGTTAAAGACTGAAAAAGTTGTTCATAAACAACTTGGAGTAATGAAAACAAATAGAAACTGTAGAAGTTAATAAACAATTATTTGAATGAATAATAATAAAATATTTATAGCATTAAATTATCACGATAAACTATAATAATTCAGAATTAAACCAGAGATTCATACAGGACATAACCTATTGGATAACAAACACAAATAAATTGTTGGAAGCAAGTATGAATGATGGTAACATTATTCATACTTGTTGCATTGCACTGACATGTAGTCCAAACTCATTTTGGAACACAAATAAGGTGTAAGAAAACGTACCACACAGAATCCAGTGTAATCTAGACAATGGGTCCTGGGAAATGCAGGGAGAATCAGATATCTGCCAAAGCTTTAACAGAATCAACAATTTTTCACGTGGATAATGCTTTAAGGAAAATTAAAACTTTGAATAGAATTATAACATAACTTGCAGAGATTTACTAACTTAGTGTAGTTTTCTTTCTAATTTTATTGAGATGAGTTTTTTTTTTTTTTTTTTTTTTTTAGTTTTTTTTAGGGAGGATTTTTTTTTTTGTGATATTGGTG
>Ga0099825_1002385_pt1 | contig 24934 bp, 13 predicted proteins | sample SiratroredBW_FD_76838 | JGI IMG/M metagenome (GOLD analysis project Ga0099825, IMG submission 76838) | Root nodule microbial communities of legume samples collected from California, USA - Siratro red BW | ecosystem: Host-associated > Plants > Roots > Nodule | place: USA: California | collected... | reverse complement strand
GGGTATTATGTTTACTTGTCCATGACATCTTGAACTTAGATGCTACTCTACCATATCTTATGCACAATCAGCCATTGTATGTCTCTATGCAGGAATTTTTGTGAATTATATCACTTGTTCAGAGTAAATGTTTTTACGTATTTCTGGCTTCTCGTATGTTTAGTACATGCATATATACTTTGGTATTAAGTTTACTTGTCCTTGACATCTTGAACTTACATGCTACTCTACCATATCTTACGCACAATCAGCCATTGTATGTCTCTATGCAGGAATTTTTGTGAATTATATTACTTGTTCAGACTAAATGTTTTTACATATTTCTGGCTTCTCGTATGTGAGTATATGTGTATGTGTGATATGAAAGAGGAAACAGTTATATAGAATTCCAGAGGTTAGTTATGTTTGAGTAAACAAATTGAAATGGTGAGTTGATTCATGCAGAGGTTGGACGCATTGGCATAGGCATTTGTTATGACATTCGGTTTCCAGAACTAGCAATGATATATGCTGCTAGAGGTTTGTCTTTCCGTATTTAATATATTTGGAAACAATTAATCTCTCTCTAGTTTTGATTGGTTGCCTATGATTTGAGTTCTCCAAAATGTTTTTATCCATGCCTCCTAAGTGTTATGCTATTAGCATCAAATAGTACCAATTTTTATTTTTTTTGGGATGGGTAGGAGAGATCGGTTCACATGCATTAGGCAACACTGCCTGTGTATTTCTTATTTCAGGGATATACTAAAAGAAATTTCAAATCCGTAGTTCTTGGTATGGTATTTCCTTCCCTTTATTATGTTATCTGTCAATTATTCCTCTTTTTTTGTATGTACTTTCAAGGATCAATTGAGATTAATTATCAAGTTGTGTTGATTTGAAAACAAACAAACACAACTATTGTTATTATTTTCTTGTTCTGAGATTTGACAAACTTACAGTATCAGTTATCTTTTGACTTCAGGTGCTCACTTACTCTGCTATCCCGGCGCATTTAACATGACAACTGGACCATTACATTGGGAGTTATTGCAGAGGGCAAGGTAGTGATGGATACAACTAAGTGAAACATTTAGCAACCTTGAACACATGTTTTAGTTGTGTTTCAGTTAAATTTTATGACCCTATCTAGTCTTGTAAGTTTCCCTTAATTTATGCTTGCCACCTAATATATTTTTATCTTTAAACATGTGACAATATTTGAAATTAATATCTTTTGATTTTTATTCATTTTTAGTCGTTGAAAATTATAAAACCATATGCTTTTTGTCTCAAGTGAGGAACTAAAGCCACATTATTTTTTGTTAAATTTAGGATTAATCATAAATAAAATTTAACTAGGGACTAAAATTCGAAATCGTCAACTTTAAAATATTGAAGCCAATAACATGTTACTGTCTGTAAACAAACTCTATAAACTCGAAACTTAACTGGTTTTTTAACTAATTACATCCACTAAATTGGACGATAGTTTTCTGAACCATATTTATAATTTGTAATAGGCATTTGTAGACAAATATAATCTTGTTTGTAGTTAACAAGAAACTGCTGATCATAATTGAAGTCAAAATCCATATTTGGGTTACCTTTCTCCTTGTTCTATTTCATTTTTTTCTTTTGACTCTTCCTTATCTTTCGCATGGAAAACCATTTTTTATTTTAACTTCGATAAAATAGTTATGATTAAGTTGTAACGACAAATTAAAATTTCATTTCTAATCTATACTTTGTTTCTTTTCGTGCAGGGCTACAGATAATCAGGTAATGCTCCCTTATTTTTTCGAACTTATGTAGGGTTTTAATGTATGAATACGACTATTTTATTTAATAGTATATGAAATTCGAAATAATCTAATTGTTTTCATTTATGTATTTAGTTTAGCTCTTGATGGATCAACCGAACAGTATTCTTGAAAAATTAGCTTTGAATTGAGAGACGGTATGCATTGTAAATAAGAAATCAAACTCCCCACCCCCTGTATATGTGATAAATTGAAATCGTATGCTACCTTCTGTGAAGCACACGTGTGTGTGTAATCAACGTGACAAAAAAACTCAAATTGATATTTAAGATTTATATAATTCACGCTATGAAAACAAATTTGTTACAGTTTCCATTTAATAACATCCTTGACAATAGAATTCCAAATTAAAAACATGCATCTTATTAGTTAAAATAACTAGTTAAGTCTTACAGAAACTAGCCTAAAATAATGGGTCATGCATGTATTATTTATATTATAAGTTGTTTTCTTTTAATTTCTTTTTCATCTTTTTATTATAGTAGTGTCCAGGAAGTGTTCAGCTAAAAGTAGGTGTCGGCTTAAATTTTTTTACTCATGTTCAAGTCGTGTGGGAGAGATGTTCAAGATGTGTCAATTAGGTGTAAGAGCCGAATAAGATCTTTTATCAGACACGTGCCAGAGGCGTGTCTGACAAGTATCTTGTTCAAAAGTGTTGAACATGATGACATGCTATTCTACGGTGGTGTGAGTGCTTACTAAGCTACCTGCTTTTGTGTTCTTTCCCTTGTTCAACATGGTGGTGTCTCAACAATATATTTACGTATATCTTAAGTCCAAATATGTAGCTATTATCCACTGACGAGCAATGTATTTTAGGAAAGCTCACAATTCCTACACATCTCAGTATTTAAAAGTTGATTATCCACAGATGAGCAGTGGATTTTTGGAATGCTCCACTACGAATCTCCGTATTTTACAGTTGAACTTGAATCGCTGGGATTGTGTTAGTAAACTACCTATTAAGAAGGTTTATGGCAGGAAGAGGAAGTGTGGTTACAAATAGAATTTTAGAGTCATGAGGATTTATTAGAGGTCCATGGTACTTTCATACCTAATAAATTTTTACATCTACTTTACATCCGCTATTTTACCTTTCATCTTTTCTTTTTCTTTACAAATACAAAAGTTCATTTTTTAAATTATCGTGTTACCCTTAAAAGTAGGTTGTGAAGTAGGTTGGGAAGTGGTTGGTGGGGTGTTAAAAGACTATTTCTCTTTATTAATAGCATTAGCCTTGGAATAGGCAAATAACTGTATATAGGGCGGGGAGTACGTAGGGAAGAGATAAATTTAGTAACTGTCCAGTAGACAGTATATTTATTAGGAGGCTGGAATAAATAGGAAAAGGGGAGAGAGTTATTCCCTTTACTGATATTTGAAATTTTGAATCACAACTAGTCCAGGTTTATTGAGTGCCCGAGTTATTTTTTTTTCATGTAATTTTTCATATTCATTTCAGTTTGTGTATATCCACTACAGAGCTACATAGTGGCGTTTGATTTCAATAAATTTTCCTTTTTTTGCTTACTATTTCTGATCCGTTTCTATTAGATTTATGCGGTTGATTGTGTGATTAAAGCAGGGTATAGTTAGGGGTTTATATGTAAATTTTAAGCTCTAAGGAGAATAATTGATGCTTAACTTGAAGATATTCTGACAGTTATATGTGGCTACCTGTTCGCCTGCACGGGATACAGCATCTGGTTATGTAGCCTGGGGTCATTCCACTCTTGTTGGACCAGTGAGTAGATCCTTAACAAACAGCTTTCCTTGAGTAGAGCCATTTAATGTTCTGATTTTGGAAATCAGTATTATATTTTCTGAGTTCTAATAGCAAATGGAAACGGAAAATATCTTTAATTGTCTGTACTTACTGTGGAATACTAAATGTGGCAGTTTGGAGAGGTTCTGGCTACTACAGAACACGAGGAGGCTATCATCATTGCTGAAATTGATTATTCGATATTGGAGCAGAGAAGGTTTTCTTTTATTCTCACTAAAATTCTGCACATGTATAGCTTTTACTTACTTGTCATAATATTCATACGAATTGTTTTCATTAAATTATTCAGGACAAATCTCCCTGTAACTAAGCAAAGACGAGGTGATCTATACCAGTTGGTGGATTTTCAGAGGATGAATTCCCAGTGAATGGAAACAGGGCTATTGTAATGGGCTATTGTAATTTAGACATCTGGATTGCCTTGTATGAGCATTCGCTTGCTGATATGGAATGCGAACTTGAAGGGAAGAAAGAAATAAAGGAATTTGCGCGTTCTCCAATAACTTTTGTTGTTGTTAACGTGCTATCATTTGTTCTAATATCTCTCAATTACGGGCTCACATGTTAGTTTTTGTGATGTCTGTATGATAATAAGTATCTCCAGATTGATATCAGTGTAATATAGATCGGGCTGTGGGGATTGGTTATAGCCGTTGCCTAATTCACAAATCAATGGATTTAAGTTTCTAGGAAAAATTCTATGAAGTAGCTCCTCCTTTCTAGTACAACACGGATTTAAGTCTCTAAGAAAACCTTTTTAGTAGAACAGGAACCAGTTCTTATCGTTATATAAAGTCATTCTGCTGACATATCGGAGTTCTCACACTAATGATTACTGGTAAACATTATAGTTGGGGATCTGACTTAGGAGGATAAATAAAAGTTTGTATTCTTGAGTAATTTTGAATTTATTCCCATGTTAGATGGAGAATATTTGGATTAGTTGGATATGAATATGGATAATAATAATTAATTTTTTAATTTAATAATATATATCAGTAATTGAGAGCAGCTGGGAGTTTGGTATATATGAGGTGTTTGTAGTAGCTATTAGTACAACAAAAGGAATGGAATGGTGTAAGAGAAGTTTCACAACACACAACCCTGAGCAATTGACAACATTTAAGTGTTTCTGTACTACCACCAATTGGTAAGAAATTATGGTTGTAGACTTACATATTCTACATATAAATGCGAGAATTTATATACATTTTATAGTTTTAAATTTTATTCTTCCCTCCTCCCCTCCCCCAAAAATATATAAGAAAAAAGAAATCTCCTATGAGTGTATAGTATTTACTTATCGGTAGCCAAACTGGTGGTATTGGAAATTTGAAACAGTTGATATGTGAGAGTAAGAATTGATTTAGGAAGCATATTGAGTTTGTGGAGTGAGAATGTGAGATAGTAGGAACTGAGGCTGAGGATTAGGAGGAAACTTAAAGCTTGTAATTATAAGGAAGAAATTTAAATGGTAGAATGTTAATTATATGATATTTGAAAATAATAGAATTTAAGGAAGTGTTGGCCAGTTGAAAAGGCACATAGTTAGAGTAGAGGCATGCTCACAATCATTAAAGCCTCTCTCTCTCTTTCTCTCATCCACTTGTTTTTCTTTTTACCTTTTTTTTTTGACATTTCCATTTTCTTGTGAAAAGTATAAAAATATAATTTTAATTTTGAAAAAATATACACATAATCGTTTAATTATATTTTTTTTATATATAATTGGTTATTCTCTCTACATGTATATCTTTTAAAAAGTTAATTAATTATAATTTATTTATAATTATGAATGTATAAAGACTAAATCACAATAAGTTTAACTTAGATAATAAAATGAAGTATTTCCTTATAAGATGAATGGGGTTTGATTTCTCACTTTTCCAATTTCTTTTTTCATTTACGTTATAATAATATAAATATAATTAATTATATAATGTAACATAATAAAATAATAATAATAATATAAATAATAATAATAATAATAAAATTAAAAATTATAATGATAGTCAAAATAAATTTATAAACAAATAATAATTATTTTATTTTATTTTTAAATAATTAATAATTTTATAATTTCATCAATTAAAAAATAACAATAACATTTCAAATTAAATAACTGTAACCTAAATTTCATTATTTAAAACACGTTAACATAAGAGGAAATCAATATTATAATTATTATATGAGATTTTTTATCTTTTTTAAAACGTCTGAATTCGGCATAAAATAAATTCTCACACCAAATTATTTCACACCGTTTTTCTAGATAGAGGGACATATATGTTATGAAATTTCGCAATTTGTATTTGTCATAAAGTATTTACTATATATAGCGTTGAAAGAAAATTTTAATTACAATACTAGCATAAGCAAAAGGGGTTTGTGATGGTAAAAGCAAAAACATAATCTCAATAACATCATTTTCCAATAATACCAAGTCTCAACCATAGCATTCCATATTATTCTCGTTTTGCTTCCATGATATCCCATAATCGACCAATTCAGTAATTTGCATTCAACTCAACAAAGTAAATACATTTGCAATGTTTCCTTAATTTAATCCTCTGAGCTAATAAAGATTATGCTAATCCTGTGTTAGTGATTATGATTGACAAGTACTTTCAATACATCATATTAAATAATATTTTAGGAAAGTTTTTTTAATTTTGTACTATAAATGTTTTTACTGTTAGAATGCTACTTATTTTTGGCTGCCAACAAATATATTTTTCTAATCAATATTGCAAATTAAGAAACTTATTGGTGAATATTCAACTTGATAATTCATCTTCAGTATGGAATTCTCTACCAATAATTATAATTAATCTACCTTATACACCTACCATAACAAACAAATTTGATGCATATCCATACCTTCTCAACTATAGTCCAAAATAGAAATATATATAACAAAAGCCATAATTTATTGACAGCATTGAATCTCACCTAGAAGAAAACTTATTTAATTTTATAACAATGGGCTAATACAAGGGAGAAAAAGGGGGATGTTGATGAAGTTTGATTCTATAGGCTTAATGAAGTTCCTAAATAGCTCCCTTAATTGACTGAATTGTAGAGAATAATTTTATATTTGATGACATTAGGAGTTGTTACCAAACATAAATCAATAATGCCCTTGCCAGCTCAATTGTAATTCCTTTTAAATTTACCCACCACATGTAACCATATATTAATCCCTTTTTTGGTATGCATTTAAATTAAAACCTTCTATACCACACCAAACTAAGAAACTATAAAATTAAATGAAATTTAATAACGATCCATATTTGTCCCCATTCAAAATATTTCCACCCCCTAAACAAACATAAAGGAAAAGCCTCACGCACGGGCTAACCTGCTACCTAATCATCAAAATTCTAAATCCCTAAATATTTTCCCCTTTTTTTCACACCTGTCGCTTTCGCTGGCGCACCGCTGCTATTCAACACTTCACAACAGCGGCCCATCTCCCAAACTGCATCAACGGCTACAAATTCGAATTTGTGGCTCATCATCAGAACAAAAAAGTTCAAAAAAAAAAAAAAACTGAGTAAAATGACACGTCAGCGAATGCCAACCTGGCAGAGTGGCGCCCAGGGGAAGGAGGGTGGAGACGCACGCGCGTGATGAGATGAGAGCTTTATAAAGTGTCTCACACTGTTCCCTTCTCCTTCGTATCCATGTTCATATTCATGTATTCATTCTAACTCTTCAAAGCGTGTCACTCTGCTCTCATTGCTCTTTTCTTTTCTCTTTCTCTAGACAAGGAATCAATTACCCTGTTCACGTTTTCTCACAACCACAAAAAGCCTACGAACCAAGCAAATCATCATCTTTCTCCTTCCCTCAATCATGCCCCTGTCATAGCTTAACGCAACACAACTCTCCTTCCATGGCAGCTTTTCAACCTTCCTCTACTTCCCACACCTAAACCCTTACCCCACCACACTTTACTCCCTGTTCCTCACCCTCCCATCTCATCATTCCCTTTCGCCCGTGCTGTTCCAATTTATTTCCACACCCAACATGTACCCTCTCTACATTTCAGAGACACAACAAAGGTTCACGTTCCAAAACCACGCTAAAAACCCCTCCTTTTCCTCCTCTCTACTCGACACAATCTACCGCTCCATCGACGAAGGAGAGAGGACCACCAACGACATGAAACTCCACACCCAATCCATGCACAAGAAGCAGAGCAGACTCCTCGTGCAAGAAGAGTTAACGCCGCCGACCATTCCCCGCGCTTGTTTAGTGCAAAAATGGAAGGGAAGCGAGAAAACGGTGAAAGCACAAACGGAGAGAAAATCAAAATCTCGTTTGCATGGTCACGATCACGACCAGGAGGTAATGTTCTTCAGTTCGACTTCGAGTTGCTCCGATTCCAGCTCTGGATTGCTGTCCTCCTCCGACACCGAATCCTTGTACGGATCGAGGTCGCGCGTTTCGTGTTTTGCTCCTTCGAGACCGAAGCCGTCGGTGACGTCAGCGAGCAATGAAGAGCGTCTGATAAAGTCAAAGTCGAGGGCGTTGAAGATGTACAACAATCTGAAGAAGGTGAAGCAACCCATCTCTCCGGGGGGGAAGCTGAGTAGTTTTCTTAACTCTCTGCTGGGGAACGCGAAGAAAGCCAAAACCTTGGACGAAGCGACACCCAAGTCGGGGCAAGAATCCACGTGCTCCTCTGCGTCCTCGTTCTCGCGCTCTTGTTTGAGCAAGGCTTCGCCTTCCTCAAACAAATTGCGCGACGGCGTTAAGCGAACGGTGCGGTTCTACCCTGTGAGCGTGATCGTGGACGAGGATTGTCGACCGTGCGGGCACAAGTGTTTGTACGAAGAAGACACCACGCGCGTACTGAAGGTGTCTGTGCCAACGGCGTGGAAAATTGGACGCAACAAGAACGAAGAAGAGGAAAAGATTGTTGATAAGAGCCGGCGCGTGGAGGAGGCTGCTAGAGAGTTTTTGAAAGAGTATCACCGAAGTCAGAATAAGAGCAATTTGATTAATTTGAGGGATTTTCCCAATGGGGTGGAAGATGACGAAGACGACGATGATAATAGCGATGATGACGATGCAGCGAGTTATTCAAGTTCGGATCTTTTCGAGCTCGATCACCTTTCAGTGATGGGAAACAATAGGTATCGTGAGGAGCTTCCTGTGTACGAGACTACCCATGTTAGTACTAATCGCGCCATTGCTAATGGCCTCATCTAATGTAGTTTCTTTTGTCCATTACAGTCCTAGTTTCATAATAAACTACACAGATTACATATATATTACAATCATTTTGTTTTGTTGTGTTCGTCATCGCTCAAAATCAATGTATTATCATCTTCATAACCATTTGTCTATGCAAGATATCGAGCCAAATTAAGGCTGCGTTTATTCAAGACGAATGCTGTAGTTTTAAGTAATCATCCACGTGGATCTCCAAGATATTCTCTCATAAATATAAATTCTGATATCGTACAAAGAAATGAGTCTAAGGCTAATATATTTTCACACAATCGACTTGGAAGATATGTACTTTAAATTGACCTAATATCTAGAGGAGATATTTAGGACAAAATATTAGTTAGTTTCTTAGCTGGTTTTGGCATTTGTAAGTACTGGTTTTTTACATCCGATGTTAGAGGGAGTAACTTTTTTTGGTTTGTATAAGTACGTATCTGGGAAGGCGTGCGTGTGTATCTGTCATAGAATGTTGTTGAGTGAGGGAGAATATGATAAAAAAGAACAGTAGCTGCGTGATTTATAAAGTGAGTAGGGTACTTGGTTTTCTAAAAGGAGAGGGAGGTGGGGATGTGTAAATTCTCGATCACGATCAACATTCACACAGATACTGACAGAGTAGTTGGATGAAGGAGGAAAAAAACTATAAAGAAAGAAAGAAAAAGAGGAAGAGGAAAACGAAAGATTCGAGATGGGAATGAGAAGCAAAATGGTAAAGGGAAAGGCAGATCTTCGCCCATGGGAATAGAGAAAGTGAATACTAAAGCCTATGCTTTCTTAATTTCTTTCTCTCTGGAATTCCTATTTTGTATTGGTCCAGTTACTTGCAGGTTGCGCAACCATCAAAAATCAATGACAACATTTTTATATATATTTTTTTTTTTTTTTTGCTTTTAGATTTAAAATGGTGTGCTTTAACGGGGTTGATCGTTATTTTATGGTGGCAATGGATGATGTTGAGTGATGAGGAGAAGAGTGGAGTTAGTTTTGTCCTTTGTTTTGAGAAGTTGTTGGTACATAGTACAATGCAAACTCTGCTAAAAATGATGGTGTTGAAAGCAAATACAAGTCACTGATGCGCGGTAAAGTAAGCAATTATTGTTGTGGGGTGTTAAGATGCTCATTAATCACACCACACCACACTGTTCCTTCTACGTAACAACCCACAAAGTTATCTCCTTGCTGTAATAGCTATTTATTATATAGTTTTTAGATAAATACTTTTTTTGTTTTTTAAAATCTAAATCATTCTTCAAGTTTTGCCATTTTAAAAAACTGTATTGTAACATGTCATGTCCAAACATCTTAAATGAAAGAGTCTCTGTTTATTGGGCATGATTTGATCCAAGTCCTAAATGGAACAATTCGTATCCCCAGATCAGAATGTGAACCTAAAGGATACCAGACTTTGTTATGTCTAATTCATAGGTCCTCTCAAGTATTGATCCTAAAAGGTCTACATTCGTTGTTCATTATTAAAAATAGTGCAAGAATATTTTGATAAACCTAAAATAGAACAGAGAATTATATTCATAAATATTCATTGAAAACTATACATGATAATCACCATATATTCATTTCACCCCACACTTGTATATATACAATTGTATCTATACTAATAAATGAGTCCCCAAGACCCAAATACATAGAATTTGAACCAAAAATGGAAAAAGCATAGGAACAAAAGTAAGAATACCGTAGCAGGAGTAGGAACACCTTAAGAGTAAGATTACAATCTTTTAGTGAGGTGAGTTAGGATTATTTCTAAACATACATATTCAGGACTAATAACAGAAACAAAGTTTGTATTGATTATATGAAACAAAGTTTGTATTGGTTATATGAAGATACAATTTTGATGGTGTTGTTGGTTTTTGGTAGAGGTATGCAAGAATATGTAACGTTAATAGGTGTAAATGACATTATGCTTAGAACTAAAATAAGAGATAGAGAGAGGTATTGATATGTACACATGAAGATTTTCAAATATATACCAAACTGGCTTATACTCTCCTAATTATACATTTTTATGTCAATTTTGTTAATATAAACATATTATCGTTTTTAATATTTCTAAATAAGGTGTATGAGTGTAGTCCGTATTTCGTAAGAATAAATCTTAGAGAATTTCAGTATTGTAAGTTGGAGAATGTAATAAAAATTTTGATATTTAAATACTCTAAATTTTCTGAAATTATTACATGTATATAAATAGTGATTTCTATTTATTTAATTATTTTATACTATAAAAAAAAGATAGAATTTGAGACTTTAGATCATCACGATACTTAAATGTATCATGGGGAGATTATAATTATACCAGTTTTGGTAAAATAAAAATATACATAAAGGATAAATAAATAAATAAATAATGGAGAGAAAAGAATTCTAAGAATATGGCAAATAAATAACATTACCGTATTTAAATTATTCACAAACATAGAAAAGCGAACCGACGTAGGGTTCATTGGTGGTAGACCTAATAATAGCCTACTAAAAAAAGCATATATAATTAAGATTACTACGTGACGAGCATGAGGAGCATGCATATGCTTGCAAGATGTGGGAAGACCCACATAAAAAGAATCTCTCCCTTAGTCAAAATATCAACATGATATCATTTACAAACTAATATTTACCTCTTGTTCAACCACAGGATGGTGGCTCTGTAACTTAATTATTCAACAAATGCAGGTAGGGAAGTGCTTACGTAATTCCTAATGCACTTTCACTGTTTTAAATTCAAAATTAGAGCAGAAATAAATAGTAAAATTAAAAACTTTTTCCAAGGATTTAAAAAAAAATGAGTAGGGTTAGTTCCTATCATGTTCGTTGGTTAAAGATTCCGTACAGTGGTGAGTTGGAGAATTAGCATAGCAATAACGAGAGGAATAAAATTTTGCTGGCTTCTCCAAAAGACTATGTCTTCCATTAAAAATGAAAAAGGATAATGATTATTATCGTATATTTTTCTTCTCCACATCTTCTTTTTCTTTTTTTTCACATTATTCATAATTTTTTTTAATCTTTCCTTTCTCTTCACCTCCTAGTGCTACACTTAAAAATGATGCATTAACTCATCATTATCCAAAGAAACTATACACGTCTGAGAGAGTTTGCATAAACAATATTAGTTAAAAAAATTATGCACATGTTAGGGCATCAATATTCGTTTTTTAATTTAATTGTGGTTGTGGGTATCGAGATTGACTGAGTTGTTACTAAAAAACTTTAGTTGTGATCATAATATTCCCTTCATTAGGACTCATGAATCCCTATACCCTTATAGCATTAATATATGTAGCCCTTGGTTTGGAGGGTGTGTACTATAAACTACAAAAGTCAAATAATGCTGCTATTCTATTATGTATTTAATCCACGATGTGAAATTGGATCATAAAAGAATAAAACTTGCAGGAATAGAAACAACGCTAAAACATAGTGACAAACAACTGTTATCAGCCTTTGAAATTATACCTAGTCCATGTTATTATTGCCCCTCTGTTCTTTAAGTTCATATCCTTTTTTTATTTTTTTTACAAAAAGACTATTGATGCAAATAAATACTTTATCTAATCAAAACTTATTTTTGTTATGTTCATATATATAGAATAGAAACAAGTGTTTGTACGTTTTCCTAAAATTTAATACAATAAAAACTTATTTCCAAAAGTTATCTTTTAATCTCAAATTAAGTATTATATATATTTTTTAATTTTAAATTAAATTAATTATTTATGAAGTACCTTACTCTTTTAGTAGTATTTGAATAAAACACACTACAAATGATTATTTTCAATTGAAATTAAATTAATTAGATACATTTTTCACTTTTTAATAGTATTATTAAATTAATTATATTATAGTTTTAATTTTTTTTCTTAGTTTTGAATAGTTTATTTGTATCACAACTGGTCTTGAATATAAGTTAAGAAAAGAGAGAGAGAGAGAATAACTCACACTCTTTAGAAGGTTAGTGAGTAGTATTTAATTATACTTATTTTGTGTAAAAAATAACCAAAATTTAACGTTATGTTTCCTCAAAACTTTATATAAGAATAAAAAGGTCACTCAAAATAAAATCTAAACCAGTCTAAAAACATTTGACACGATATAGTCACATAAAATAAGATAAAATCGTCGATATTTAAGGCTAACGTTGAAGGTTTTTTTTTTCTTATGACCAGATAGCAGATATTTTGATTTCACATAAATATTTCCATTTTAGGAAGTAATGTTCTACCTTTATTTTTGTAAAACAACTTCTATGTGTCCATATATCCGAAAAAGATTCGAGTTCTCTATTATGGTAGATGCAATTTAGAAGACAAATATGTTTACAATTCTATTAAAAATTGACAATTTAAAGTTATTATAATAAAATTAAATATATTCAACAAAAATGAAAATTAATTATTATTTTAATCAAAATTAATAGTCTTTGTTGAATTTTTTTATCTAATGTATATTCTTCTCACTTTGGAACATTCAGATAAAAGTTTCCACACTTCCAATATAGAGATATGTAATAAATAAAACGAATTCAGCAACAACATAAATTCTACCTAAAAAAACAAAACAAAAATGTATAAATAATCCTTAAATGCGTATTTTTTTTTTCTGAAAGCTTAACACTAACCATCCTCAAGAAATCTAAATTCTACATCATCGGAAGATATTTGTTTCTGCCGCTTTTGAAATGTTTGTTTTCAAATTAGTCGTGTGGGGCACACAAAATTTTGACTATGATAATGATTTAATAGATCATTTGTGTGTAATTGTGTCATATACGAATCTTGCTGAACTCGGAAGTAAACTCCGGCAAATTAACCCTATCGTTTTGTGAAGGTCTCCATCTTCATACAAACCCACAAATTTGGCCAGCCCAAAATCTGTCCCATTCTTAAACAGTATAGTTTATTTATTTTAGGAAGAAAATAAACCCATTCAACATCTCTATTTCATTATTTATTTTTGTGAGCATGTTCATTAAACAAATAAAATGAGATAAAATTGAGGGTCCTGTATGCACTTGAGGTGTTCGTGAGAATGTCCGTCAGCTGAGCCTGCAGTGCAGTTAACAACGAAAAAGGTTCATAGTTATGATTAAGACACTCTTCACCACCACATTTAAGTTCCCCTCAGTCATTGCCTCCTCCAACACAACATTCGGATGAACAACATGAATTCAAGTGAGAACCCAACTAACCTTTCTCGCCAATCATCAAAGTCAAAGGGTGGATGCTGTAGAGGCTTGAGCAGCGTTAGAACCGTGTCATCCACCGCACCAACCTCGCAAAATCATCATCCTAAGCAGCTTTACCAAAAATTGGAACTAAAGGTAGCTCTCTATTCTTTTCCTCATGCAGATTGCTTCCATTGGACATTGCAGTGATACATTGTATGAGTTGAATTAGGTTGCAGGTTTGGAAAAAGAGATGCAAAGGCAGACAGAACTGCGAGTTATGTATAGGAAAAGAATGGAAAAGACGCAGGATTATCTAAAGTACTGTCTCCAAATAGCACAAGAAAATGGAATTTTGGACCTCATTATCCGCTCCAAAGGTGAAGTCTCACAATCTCCCCTCTCTCCACATGCACATGCATTCAACTCCACCCCCACTCCTTCGCGCCACCACCCCGATCTAATGCACATCGTTCATCAAGCCAAAAACAACGGATGGTTCATCAACCCTAGTGAGGTAACTAACTACTTTCTATCTTCCTTCTCCGCCCCCATTAAAAAAAATTGGATTTTGCCTCAGATTTTGCAGTTAATGGACAGATTCAGCTGGGAGAAAAAATAGGGCAGGGAACCACGGCGGAGATTCATAGAGGGACGTGGCGCGGGTTTGATGTGGCGGTGAAGTGCATGTCTGCTGCGTTCTTCAGCAAAAATGAAAACGGTGTCGTATTCTTCGCTCAGGAGGTCGAAACGCTCGCGAAGCAGCGTCACCGGTTCGTGCTTCACCTCATGGGTGCGTGTCTCGACCCTCCGCATCATGCATGGCTGGTGACCGAGTGTCTGAACACCACGCTCAAGGAGTGGCTACATGGGCCGGGCAAAAGGCCCAAACACAGAACCACGCCACTTCCTCCCTTCAAAGACAGGGTGATGCGGGCCCTGGAAATAGCCCAAGCCCTGCACTACCTCCACGAACAAAAGCCCAAGGTCATTCATCGTGACTTGAAGCCCAGCAACATCTTCTTGGACGACGCGCTACATGTTAGAGTCGCGGATTTTGGTCACGCGCGGTTCTTGGGCGATGACGAAATGGCCCTCACCGGAGAAACAGGCAAGTTTAACAAAAAAGGTTGCGAGCCACCATAATTTGGAAGTTAAGGTCCTTAATATTAGGGTTCTTTTCATTATTTTGCAGGAACATACGTGTATATGGCACCGGAGGTAATTCGGTGCGAGCCCTATGATGAAAAATGTGATGTATACAGTTTTGGTATCATACTTAACGAATTACTTACTGGAAGGTACCCTTATATGGAGACACAACTTGGTCCTGCCAAGGTAAAATCTTGTGTTAAGTGTAGTTTAAATTTAGTTTAATTATCACGTATTTTTGAAAAGTAAAATCTTATATTGTTGTGAAAATGTTGTTAGATTGCTATGGAGGTTGTGGAGGATGGGCTAAGGCCTGTGCTTGCATCAAGGGACGATGGTGAGCAAGTGGAAGAACTGATTGACCTAATATGCCTTTGCTGGAATGCAAACCCATCTACTCGACCACCCTTTGCAACAATTAGTAATACCCTTAAATCTTATGTCAAGAGGGTCCTTCAAATTTCAAATTAATTAATGTATCAAATATCCAATCAACTATTTGCTGATTGTAAGAGGAGTATAATTAAGCATTTTCATGTTCAACTTACGATTCATTTTTTGTTGAATTAATAAAATGCACAATTAATTTAATATAATCTGTCTGGTAAAACATAACATCAATGAACTCATTTTCATATATAATAATTCTCTTTAATTTGTGTTACATAATAAGATGTCTAATGAGGGAAATAAATAAAAAGTTTTTGCGGAATATTCAACACTGTCACCCAAGTCGCGACCCTACGTATTGCTTTTTATCACAAAAAATTGGTCTCGAGGATCAGATGGGATATAGTGCATTCACCAAAAAATTGGAGATCAATGTCATTGACCTTTGTGAAGTGTCCTAGTAAAAGAGAAGGCTATTATTCAATATTTAGGAAATTTATTAGGGAAAGTATTGATTTTACCTTGTAACGAGGTACCTAGAAAAATGGAAGGACAAAAGGAATGTTAAATTTTGAATGATGTCTAAGTGTCTAAAGCAGTTGGTAAATAAGGGTTCTTGAGGGTCCCCATCTCAGATATTATGATGCATGCTAGTTGTCGTATGGTGAGAGGAGGTGATGGTGATGATTTGTGATGTAAATTAGAGAGCAAAAGACATTATTGGTTTTGCTTTATATAGTATTCGAATTTTGGAGCTCAGAACTGTTGTGTTTTTTATTTTGAAACCACGTAAAAATAAGAAGGCAGTAAAAACATGGGCAGCTTCAATAATTCAAACGTGGGTCAAAGAAAAATAAGAAATGTCTCTTTTGAATTAACACGTTTCCTACTCAAAATTCCCACAATGTTTTGCAATCAATCAATGCTATCAGGTTCAAAGTTGACAAGTTCTAGAAGTCAAATAATATTTCTTAATTAATTTGATGCTATGCAGTGATTAGATATATCTCAACTTATAATTTGTTAAACAATTATTATTGCTTGTGAAAATCTGTGGAATCGTCGATACATAAACAAAACTAGGTTGAAACTTTAGAAAAAAAAATATTTCTTTTAATTGATAGAAATGTTCTATTATTTGTAGTACATTTGATAAAACTCTTTAAATGATTAATACTTATTCATTTGTTATCAATTTATTTTGTTCATGAAGTATAAATATTTTTTAACCGGAATTTTAAGATTGGAGGCTTAACAATCCTTTAACTATTTGTAAGGATTTGAGCTACAACGTGTGATTTTATAGCTTTTGGTTGTGTTTACCTTAAAAATAACTATGTTGAGCGCAAAGAAACTAAGAACTAAAGAGACCATCATGTTAATCTCGTTTTAAATAAGTTCTATTTTTAATTTTATCTTTGGAACACACTTTGATGGATTAAAAAAAAAAAATTGATACCACACTTGAAACCGTAAAAGTCGTATATAAAATATAAAATTTATTACAAAAAGAGAGTAGAAGTATTGAAATTTCAAATAATATTAATAAAAATATAAATTCAGTCGAAAAAACATAATAGTTGAACTCTAAATTATGCCCATCCATAAATTCTTATTATTACTTATTGATTCATATATATAAAAATACTCCATTAAGCTCAATCAATTAGCAATAAAATACATCGATTGTGGTTTATTACTTTCATTTCAGTCCATACGTCGTTTTGAATAACATTTTAAATTTTATTATTCCATTGTTTAAAATTTGAAGATAATTTTAATTGTTCTGCTATCAATAATACATTTATTAAAATAGAGAAAAATACATCAATTCATAGTATTAATAGTCTATATTTATCAATAATGTCAAAATTAATTACTTTCATTTATCAAAATAGTATCTTTAATTTAAAAGTTGCTTGTTCATCCAAGAAATAAATACACCTAAAAGTCTCAATAAACCACTAAAATATTACTAAGCAATCAAAACACTGATCAATATGTTTTTCTCAACTAGTTGAACTTATGAAACTTAAAACATTTATTAAAATATCTAAGAAAAAAACAAGATAGGGAAACTTTAGAATAGGAAGAGACTTATTATAAAATAAGATATGATAATTCAAAACCGGTCTTTACTTTACACCGTTTTAATGATAATATCTATTTAGAAAAAAGGTACAAGAAACAACTTAATTAAACTAAAAAACAGAGAAAGAAAAAAAAGTTTGAGAAAGAAGAAAAAAAGATTGTAGCTTAAAAATTATGTGATTATCAGTTGGTATATTTATTTTATACACGATTAAGTAAAATCTACGTATATTATGAATGTATAACAATATTGTATAAAAAGCGAATTAATTTTTTTTATTTTACACATTTCTTATTTTTCAATTGCAACAACATTCTGGCTTTCTATTTGCAACGACACTAGTTGTAACATTAGGATATAAAATAATTGCATAGGTCATTTATCATTTGATCAAATATAAGAAGACATAAATGAAGGTTGGAAGAAAAACTTCCTTGAGAACCCATAGAGGTTTAATAGAGAAATACACATGCATCAAAGTAAAAGGAGAAGATAGTACACCAATAACAATGCAAATAAACAAATTTTAGTACTAATTTGATTAAACTATGCGTTTTTTACTAAAATAAATATCACTCACTTTCAATAAACCCGTCTACATTTTGCTAATTAGAATTTCTCCAATTACTTTCAATGGGAGATGATCCACCTCCATCCAACCTTATGATTAAACTCACAGGTGGAAAAGATGTTACAGAACTTTTGAATGTACTTCGTACTTTGTTTTTATATTTTAAGAACTAAACAAATGTGAACCTAAGTTGATGATTTATCAAAAAAAGCGTGTGAAGGATTATAATAATATAAATTCACACCGTACAAAATACCTATTACACTAGTTTTTTTAAATAAGGGACTAATCACAACAAAGACAATTCAAGAAAACAAAAGATGAATATTAAACAATCTTAAAAAATCGATTTTTTAACTATTCTAAAATATTATAAATAAAATCTAGCAATAAAAGTTGGAGTTTTATATGTTTATGAGATATGCTTACGATTGTTATCCCGGTAGACGAACGTTGATGCAAAAAGTGCCTCCTCCGATTGATGATCATGGATCATGTTTGTTTAGTAAATAAATAATACCTGCTCCACTATTTGTTTTGCTTACCTTTAAGTCCATAGAGACTTCATTTTGTTTTTCTTGGGACCTGGGATACAAATCCAGAGTTTCTTCCGCAGCAACTCACTCCCACCTTTCACATTCCCCTTCTCTCTCTTCCTTAAAGTCTAAAGACTCAAACTTTTCAATTAGTCTTTCGCTTGTTGTTTTTGACTCTCATGTAAGCACCCTTACCCTTAATCCGGTTTTTCATCCATCCATTGGTGCAAAGCTAGACCTGTGTCTATGTCTGTGTTTTTTCCAACCTTTGCCAACCAACTTTATCTGTCATCAACTGTTTACTGTCTCACATAACTAGTTACAGCTCCACCTGATCTGTTTCATTTCGTACTCTACTGTCTTTTATTTATACCATTTTGTCTGCTACTATGAGTCCAAATCGAAGTTGTTCTTGGTATATATCATTAACATGTTAAAAAGGGAAAACATATGTTCAATAATGGACGAGCGTCAGTGTGTTCATTTCTTGTGATTTAATTTCGTCAACTTTTCATTTTTGGCGCAGGGTTATGAATGGATGCCAGTTATGAGAAGCAAGGTCTGCAAGGCGGCGAAGTGAGCATGGCTGAGAAGAAAAGGGAAGTGACGGTGGCGATTCCAAATGAGGGTGGTGGTGAATCTTTGATGCTGAAGCAGCAGAGCAGGGGGAATTCGCCGCACAGAATGTTAAACGACAACGAGGTTGCTGCAAAGTCGCCACCTTTTAACTGTGCTTCCCCTGAGATAAGGTTCATGCCAAGCCCAAACAAGCCCCCAAAGGTTCCCACTTCCAACGCCAATCTCGCCCGGAGAAAATCACTCACGAGGTCAGTGTATTCCAAACCCAAATCAAGGTTTGGTGAACAACCTTACCCTGTTGATGGGACCCTTTTGGAAGAGAATGGTACCTCAACTGTGCAAGAAAATTTGAGTGTTGGTTCACCGTATAAAGCATCGCCTATTAACAATAAACCTGGAACTGTTAATAGAACAGTCTCCATCCTTTCTGTGATCACTCCCAAGACGCCGTTGATGGCGTCTCCCGGGCCGGCTGGCGGGGAGGATTTCGATGAAATCATTTACAAGAAAGTTGAATTGAGTAGAAGCAAGCGCAGTAGGAGAGTGACAGCTAAGGTTTTGTTTGAATGGTTTGTTTTTGTGTGCATTGTAAGTAGCTTGGTGGCTAGTTTAACAGTTGGAAAACTTAGAAGGACGGAGATTTGGGGTTTGGGGATTTGGAGGTGGTGTGTGCTTGTGATGGTGACCTTTTGTGGCATGTTGGTTACCAGATGGTTCATGCGCATTATTGTTTTCTTGATTGAGACCAACTTTTTGTTGAGGAAAAAGGTGCTGTATTTTGTCCATGGACTGAAGAAGTGTGTCCAGGTCTTCATTTGGCTTGGTTTGGTTCTTCTTACATGGGTGCTGTTGATTAGCCGTGGGGTGCACCGATCTGAATTGGCCACAAAGATTTTGCATGGGGTAACATGGACTCTTGTTTCCCTTCTCATTGGAGCATTCCTGTGGTTCATGAAGACATTGTTGCTCAAGATTTTGGCGTCAAATTTTCATGTTAAATCTTTCTTTGATCGAATTCAAGAATCGCTATTCCATCAGTACATTCTGCGGACTCTTTCTGGGCCACCACTTGTAGAAGAGGCTGAGAAGGTTGGGGCATCCCTCAGTGTTGGTCACTTTAGTTTCAGGAGTACTGATGGTAAGGGTGGAATGAAGAAAGAGACTATTGATATTGCGAAGCTTCACCAGATGAAACAAGAGAAGGTTTCTGCGTGGACTATGAAGATCTTGGTAGATGCAATGACAAATTCAGGGCTCTCCACAATCTCTAGTGCACTAGATGAAAGTTTTGATGATGCAGAAAATGAACAGACTGATAAAGAGATTACTAATGAGATGGAAGCAACTGCTGCAGCCTATTACATTTTCAGGAATGTTGCTGCCCCTGGTTGCACGTAAGTATATATGCACTGTCACTTCTAGTTGCTTGTAAAATGTATTTGCCCTTCTCCTTTTTTGTGATATTTGCCTCTCTTGTTTCTCCTAAATAGTTCTGTCATTATGAATAGGTACATTGATGAGGATGAACTACGGAGGTTCATGATTAAGGAAGAAGTGCGGATGGTATATCCCTTACTGGCTGAAGCAGAAACGGGGCAGATTACCAGGAAGTCCTTAACAGACTGGTTGGTAAGGTCTTCTACCCCATCTAAAAAGTTGTCATGATAATGAAAGGATTGAAATTCTGTTGGGTTGCAAACATATCACTCCATAATGTTTGTTGTTATTTGTGTTCTTCAGTTGAAGGTATATCAGGAACGCAAAGCATTGGCACATGCCTTAAGCGACACCAAAACTGCTGTGAGACAACTAAACAAGCTTGTGACAGTAATCCTAGTAGTGGTAACCATAATTGTGTGGCTTCTACTAATGGAGATTGCAACAACAAAAGTACTTGTGTTTCTCTCTTCCCAGCTAGTACTTGCAGCTTTCATGTTTGGAAACACTTGTAAGAACATATTTGAAGCTATCATCTTCGTGTTTGTGATGCATCCATTTGATGTTGGTGATCGATGTGTTATTGATGGGGTTGAGGTAATCTATAGCCACTAAATTTTGTTTCCTTGTTTGAGATTTGCATATTAATGCCTTCTGTTAATCTGGCAGCTATTGGTTGAAGAAATGAATATATTGAACACAGTCTTTTTGAAGCTTAACAATGAAAAAGTGTACTATCCAAATTCTGTCTTGGCCATGAAACCGATTAGCAATTATTACAGAAGCCCAGATATGGGTGACCGTGTGGAGTTCTCAATTGATTTTACAACACCAGCTGCTAAAATTGGGGCACTGAGAGAAAAAGTAAAGAGGTAAGCTAATTGTATCTTCATGGGTAAATGAGTATATTTTTTGTAGTCCTTTATTTTTGTCTAGAAACTTAAAACTCACCTCATCAAATGATTTAGTTATGGCATATGAACAAATAAAGGAAACATAAACATTTTATTACATGCCTTCGAAGTTTTACCATATGAGGTGTATGTTATATAATTTTATTGTGAATTAGTATGTTGCATATAATTTTCTTCGTAGGAAATTTAAAAAATGACTGCACTTTTGTCACCAAATTCGGATGAACTCTTATTCCTGTCATGCCCTCATGGTATGTCTGTGTTTTTCTTTGTTCTAATTTATTTTTTATATAATTAAGGTACCTGGAGAGAAATCCACAATACTGGTACCCTAATCATGGCTTAGTAGTGAAGGACATTGAAGACGTAAACAAGATTAAGATGGGTATATACGTTACCCACACAATGAACTTTCAAGAGTTTGGGGAGAAAAACAGGAGAAGAACTGAATTGGTGATGGAAATAAAGAAAATATTTGAAGAACTCAACATCAGATACAACCTTCTTCCACAAGGCATTCATCTCAGACATATGGAGGCAGACCCTAGGGTGCTCAATACATGAATCAACTGCATACATGTGTGCCTCCTATGTTTCGTTTCATCCATGAAATACCATTGGTTGATTTAATTGGTGATGATTGGGAGTGGTGCTTTAGTATAAATACAGGGATTAGTATTAACAATTTATTTCCTACATATGATATGATTAAGAAACTATGAATTCAAGACTCTTGTACGAACCTTCAAGTGGATCCAGTGTAAAGATTTCGTCCCACAACTGAGCTCTATCCTCTGCGTCTGGCTTTACTTTGATTAGTCAATATTATTTCTGATGTTCATAATTTGTTTGAATGAGGGTAGTTCTTGTTTTTTGTATTTTGATCTATTTTTGGTTCCTCCCAAAGATCAATTATGAACAAGAGAAATACACACACTAGAAATGAGCAGCTTTCTAAAGAAAATAAAATTAAAAAAATTTAACAACTTTATATTTTTCTACGCGTCTTTTTAATTTTATCTGGTTAAGTGATTTCATGAATTTAGTTATTTAATTATGAATTTGAAGTAATAAAAAGTAGTGTTAGTTTCTACCATGCTTCTAACCAGGGAGTGGTATTCTTCTTAGAAGAGATGAGGCTTAAATATGAGGTCTTAAATGGATGATGTTCCAGATTATGATAACGTTATCCTCCCAATAGCATCCCACGTAGGATAACCTACGAGTGCCACGTCAACAGAAAAATCTCCACTTGTGACCATTTCATTACCCAGTCTCTGGGCTTCAACCTCTTCAGCAGAATCTTCAGGCCAAACCAGATAAGCACAAACCAAGGCAACACCTGAGATGGCTTCTGCTTCCGTTCCGGTGGCTTTGTCTCTGAACTCTGTCACGCACAGCAAGTCTTCATCCCAAGCCTTCTTCAGGCCACTACCCCTACGACAACCAAAGAGGACCCTCTCAACAAAGGCACTGTCAAACTCCAACCTTCAAATTAATGCATCTTTGAAGGAGAAGGCAGTGGCAGGACTCACAGCCGCCACCTTCACAGCCTCTATGGTTATCCCAGAGGTGGCTCAAGCTGCTGGATCCGATTTCTCCCCTTCTCTCAAGAACTTTCTGCTCAGCATCTTCGCTGGTGGGGTTGTGCTAATTGGCATATTTGGAGCAGTTATTGGAGTTTCCAACTTTGATCCGGTTAAGAGGACTTAAACTATGCTCTACTTCTTTTCATTTTTCTGCCTTTCTCACTGTTTCGTTTCTTGCCTCGTTTAAGTTTATGCGACTGGAATTGTTCTATATGCATACTAATATCTCAGCTGCACTTTATTCTGTACCCTCCTCTTGCTTCTTAATTTTGTAATATATACAATAACTGCGATTGAACCAGGGTTCAACATGTTTATGTTTTACGTGTTTTATATTCGATGAACCGCACAGTTTGTCTGTCAAAAACTATGATGAACTATTGTCAGAATTCTGAAATCTTGATTCACTCTACCAACAAATATGTCATGAGTTCAGCCTTCCACTTTGTGTCACCCCTATGTTGGCATGGCAAAATACTGTTTAGTGTAGAAGAATTTATCCTCAACTTCATTCTGTTTAAGAAAACCTCACCTTAGATACCGTAAGCCACGCCATGCCCAGAAAGGAATCTAACGCTTTCATTTTCAGTTTGAACTTGAACCAATGATGATTTTGTGTCAAGATCAAATATATTTAATTGTGTTTATTGATATCAGCATAATCTGAGTTGTTTGTTGAGCTGTTAAGTTGTGTCAATTTGGTTATCACTCGATCAATTTCTTTTGTTCTGATACATGTTCCGATGTAAGTAAGGTCAATGATTATTATTAATCCAGATGTACATTTCAATCATGTTCAGTGATTCTAAATTACAGTAATTGTAAATTAATATTACCTAAGTTTAATGAAGCTCTTAGATTTATGTGTACTGGGTTTTGTAAACTACAAAAGATAAAATACCTACCATAGTGAATGAGTCTTGTTGGTGGTAACTGATGCCTCTAGCCAGACCCCATTTAGATAGAGCAGTTCCCCGTTTATTCTTGATTTGATTCTCACTGCCACTAGTTATGTGGTTTAAATGTCTTATCTTTAACCTGATACTGGTGTTAACTATTACTAATATGATAAAAATAATATACACAAATACACAAGTAAATAACCATCTTCACTTTATTTACTAGTTTTTAAGATTAAGTTAGATTTAAACTTGATCTTAGATCAAGTACAATCTGTCGCAACTGGGGTCACGACGGGGACGGCGAATAAAAATAATTTTATTTTTAATTTTCAAAACAGAGGACTCGCCACCATAGTTTATTAGGAAAAACTATAGAAAATAAAAAACAAGATAAGGCAAGTTCGCAAAACCGGATTTAGAGTTCGGGAGTCGGTTATGTGTGGGGAAGGTGTTAGCACCCCCACAACGCCCGTCCTAAGACGGTACCTTTAATTAAATAAGTAATTTGAGTGTGATTATTTAAAGTATTTATTTTCTCAAGAAAGAGATTAAAATAAAATAAACAAAATATTTTTTTCGATTTTAGGGAGTCCGACAAGGTTTGACTTGCTCCTACGTATCTCCATTTAAGAGTGGAAAATCAGGGTTACGTAGTTCTTTGATGATAAGATTGTTGGTTGTTTTGATTTGTATTTTTGAAAGTTTATGTTTGAAAATAAGGTAATTGAATGGTGTCAGTGCCAGGTTTAAAGCCTGGGCTT
>Ga0099825_1002384_pt1 | contig 24936 bp, 7 predicted proteins | sample SiratroredBW_FD_76838 | JGI IMG/M metagenome (GOLD analysis project Ga0099825, IMG submission 76838) | Root nodule microbial communities of legume samples collected from California, USA - Siratro red BW | ecosystem: Host-associated > Plants > Roots > Nodule | place: USA: California | collected... | reverse complement strand
TCTAGATCCTAGATTCAATTCTTCAAACTTCAAGAGGTCTTCATCCATTCATCACATGATCTAGAGCATCTTCACTTGGTTGAATTCATCAAATCACTGCAGCAGTCCACTGGTGCTAACAGTGTTTTAAACTGTATAATTGTAATCTTTGATTCAAACTGGATATTATTGATACTATAGGGTTTAGTATTGGTGAATTCTAATATTTGGGCTTGCAGGGTGCAAGCTTGAATATTCAGTGGTGTTTTTGATCTTGCAGGGTGCAAGAGGTATTCTTGATTGTAAATGTGTACAATTGAGTGTTTGATATTGAAATTTTTCTTGCTAGGGTTGCGAGAAAGAGTGGACGTAGCCCTTGAGGAAGGGTGAACTAGTATAATTGTTCTGTGTGTTTCTCTCTAACCCTTCTCTCTGCATAAGTTTTTGTTTTGTGCCTTTCATTCAATTTTGCATAGCTGAATTCGCTACTTTGTTTTATGTCATTGTGCATTTGAAAAACAAATTGCTTATTGAATGATTAAAATTGCTTTTATAAAGATTCTTGAAACTGGAAAATTGTTTTGACTAAAGTGCTTGATTCATTTCTGATTTTTCAAGAGTTTATCAGGTTGTTTTTATTATATCTGCTAAGGTTTAATTACTTTCTTTAATTGATCTTTTTACTGCTACATTGGTAAAAGAAGTGTTTCTCTACAAATTGGAAAGTGATTTTTGGTTAGCATAAATTGAATTCCTCTTAACTTTGATTTCGTGACTGAATCTGGTGTTTCTACATATTGGATTCTGGTTTTTCATATAAACTATTTGCTAGAATCAAAACTGTTTGTTCAGTAAAATCATTCAATAGCCTAACTGCAGAATTGCTCATTGTTTTCATGTGTGAGTGATAGATAGGTCATTTGCCTTGTCTTGATTCCTTAATTGAATCTTGTATTACATTTTCTGATTTATTGGATGGAGACATAGCTTAATTCTATAACTGTTTGTTGGTTATGCATTGCCTGTTCCATATCACTTTGTTTGAAAAATTGTTTTTCTTTAAACTGTCAGTTTTTAAACTGATTTATTCGCATTGAAATTGATTTATTTTCTGTCTTGCACCTTAAATAATTTATTCTTGAGATTCTTAAAAACTTTCATTTTACATAAAATGTTTTCCTTGCTTTCTAAATTCAAAAATTTTATAAAGTTCAATTTACCCTCCCCCTCTTGAACTCAGTCTAAAAGTATTTTCATTTCTTTGCCTTTCTCTTTATATATGTGGTACAACTAATTCTTATATCAATCTTGTTTCCACTTATAATTGTATTCAGTTTTTATATCTTAAAGAAGTTTTAAAAGAATTCCAAGAAAGGAGATTTTTATGAAAAAGATTTGAAAAACCAATTCATCTCTCCCTCTCTTAGTTTAATTAAGTCATTCTTTTTGCCTAATAGTCATTGGATAAGTATATAGGAACTCTCCATTCCTTAGGAAGTTTAGTCCTTATTTGTGGATTTACAACAACATATAGCTTATCAAATACGTTGTGTACAGCCTTGATGAAAACATGGAAATGGCTCGCAACAATTGTCAAGGATCATCCAATATGCAAGCTTCAAATACAAAAAGATTAAACACAACTAGTTTACTAAGAAAAAAGTTCTTAGATGCTTTTAGGTTACTTTAAGGGTTAGGGTTAAGAAATTGACTTAAGGGATTCTTAGTAAATTTGGAGAGGTTCCAAGATGAGTTCGTGGAGAGAATGAGAGAGATGTGAGACATATTTCTCGTTTATGAACAAAATGTAAAAACCTGTTTCCACTATTTATAAACGGACAATAGTCATGATAGAGAAAAAAAATTCATTTTATCTATCACCTTTACCCACTCTACTAGAATTAAAAAATTAGAAAAAAAAACAAGGAAAATATAAATAAGAAATAATAAATATCACTAGAATAAATAATAGCGTTTATTTGTTGCATGTTATATAAAAATGAATTTAAAATGAAAAAATTATTAGACAATATTTTTATCCATGTTATATTAGAACATGAATTCTGAATATGTTGAATTAAGTTTTCGTATTAGACATCCTATCTTTTATTTTAAAAACTTATATGATGTGTTTTGAATGAAACGTTAATAAATTTTCTTTAATATTTCACATTTCTTTTATTTTAAGAGTTGTTATCATCAAAGTTTTTCCTCTAATGAGTAATTATCATCAAAACTGGAAACTTTTACATATTGTTTGGTTGAATGGTTTAACTATAGACGAGGATGAATTTGCGTTAGATTATAGTAATTTTAGAGTAGTGATTTGTGTGGATTTGCATGAGAATATTCGCACTTATTTGGTTAATGATACTCCTCTAATTATGCGAAGATAAGCGAGGATTGACTGGTATTTACAATTGGCTAAAAGAAAATAACAAAGTTGCCTGTCTTTATTTTTCACTGTGCATCGTTTCTTTTTCACATTGCATAGTTGCATGTTACATGGCTACATAGCGTGAAATTGGAAAAATAAGCATGTGCGAAGTGGGTGGATGATGCATAATCGATTAAGGTAATCGATTATCTATGTGAAATATCGAAGGTATTTGATACTCTAATCGATTATGGCATCCTTGTGTGGGTGTTTAACAATATTTGATCACAATAATTGATTATGTGAGGATAATCGATTACCGTATTCGATCATGGGTGTGTTGATTCTTTTTTATGGGTGTATTGCTTTGTGTATGCATGAGTAACATGCGTTCTCTTTGACGCAATGCAAGTAGAGACTGTTGAGTTTGGTCATTTGGTTGTTGCTTTGACGTTTATTTTTGTGATAGGTTTCAGTTGAATTTTACCTTGTAGTTAAGAGACGTTAGTGTTTTTCTGGGTTGTGAATGAGTAGTGTAGTTCAAAGATGAATTGGTGTGGTAAGAGAGTGCAGATAGAAGGTTGTGAGGTTGTAGCGGAGTATTGAAGGTTTATGAGGTGATGGTGGTGTTATTGTGACCATATGCTGATTTTATTTATTAGAATGTCAAATATTTAGGATGACAATTTAGGAATTTGTTTAATTAAGTAATTGTATTTATTTTGAGAATTTATGTAGCAGGGACATTAAAAGTATCTTAATTCATTCATCTAAAAGAATTCAAAGATACAGCAGAAAACACTCTTTATTTTTAATTAGATTTAAACTTATTTTAATCAAAACCCAATTTATAAAGGAAGTAAAATGCAGTGTTGAAAATATAATATGAAATTTAATTATATTAATTTTGAGTGGGTGATATTGCATATGACAACACACATAACAAGATAATTTAAATTGCATTAATGTTTAATTAAGATTAGATTTTATTCGAATTGAATTCATTTACCAATAAGATGAATACTTGTTTGATGTAGCTAGTAATCACACTACCCAAGTTAATCTTATTTAATTTTTAATTATTTTTATCTATCAAAGCAAATTTATAATCTTACATTTTTATCAATTAAAAAAATTTAAAATATCAATCACACCTATCATATTACTTACAAATTTTTCATTCAAATTTAACCATTTTTCCTTAAGTCCAAACAACTCAATTCACTCTCTCAAATCCTCTCAAATTCATATCAATACAATCCCTTAAATTATTCCAATCCACCCGTCCATCCAAACAAATTTTAAATGGTATATAACAAAAAAGAAAATAATGGTCACGCATCAACCAATTACTTCGATATAACAAAAGAAATATTAATGGTATTTGTAAAAAGGATTTAAACCTTCCAAGTTGATAGAGCATTTTCTTGTTAGAAATAGCATGTTTTTAATGTCGTGCAGTAAAACCCTTCAAGTTAGTGATTGATGCAATTGGAGAATGTGACCCGTATCTAAAGTCCCCCCGTACTACCATCAATGTAGAGCTCTTTTTCTCGAGATAAAGTTGAAATACTTGAATGGAAAATCATGAATTTGAAAGAAAAACGTTTAGTTGCACAATTATGTTTGATGGCCCTTGAAAAATAAAACATTGATCACTTTTGTAGTCCAAGGAGATGGACGTTGGTTAAGAGTGTTGATACAGCCTCATACGAAGACTTCAAAAAGTGATTCCGTTGTTACAAAATTTTGTTGGAGATTGAAGAGTGACATCATAACGGTTTTGAAAGATAGGCGCTCCGCGCAACTATTGACTATTATGCCAACAATCCTACATTTGAGGTAAGTAACAAGCAGATAAAAAAATATATCTAAAATTAAAGATATAGTTTTATCACAGGTGATATTCCAATGTGAACAGAACTATCGTTCACTACAAGAGATTGACACCCTAATTAAAAAACTCAAGATAGCTTGGTTTGTAGCACTTTATGAGATGCTAGTAGAGCAGCCCAAATGAAAAATAAATAAATAGCCACTGTTTATTTTGTAAACATTTGTTGAAGATAATTAGAATCGTTAGTGACAGTTCCAAATTTAGCTGATTGTTTAACTGTTCCCATCCTTTATTTATGAAATGGAATTGCAGAAAATGAGATTTTTGCTTTCACCTTTTTTATATAAAATCGTATAAACAGGAAGCAAGATAGTGAACAGAAAGAAAACAACGGAACACGCATTAAGATGACATTTATAATGTTCTGAAGATGAAACTGCCTTTAAAATTTTAATTTAACCAAAACTAAGTTAATAAAGGAATAGCCAGACGCAAAGTAATAAACAGATTCGAAGACCTATCTTTTGTACAACATAACCTAATATGAAAGGACGCCATGCTCTAGCCTAGCCTCTAACCATCAGCCAATATTGGAAAAACAAGATTAATGTATTACTTCTATTTTCATTTCAAACAGCCCCAAACTTAGCTTAGTTGCGGTTCAAACCGTTCCTCTACTGCCATCACAGCCCAAAACTGAATTCATATTTGCCCCTTCTAGAAGCAGAATGCTTCCATAAGAAAAATAAGCTGTCCCACTTATCATATAAAGGCTTACGAGAACTTAAATAATTTGGGAACTATTTTGGGACCAAGATTTAAGTATACTTTGATCCTCACTCAGTTCATCATAGGATATGTGCATAACTTCTAATCAATCTCTCCCTCTTCTACATCATGTACAGGATTAGGAATACACGGTGGCTCAGCTTCGTCATCTTCATCGTCAGGTTTGATGTATAATCCTAGTTGTTCCAAGGGATTGCTACTCCCAAACTTGAAACTACCCAGACCATCCTGAGAGTGATCAGGACTTGTTTCATCTACAGAACTTGGCAATTGCTCAGCGGGTACAGCTCTAAGCATTTCCAAATCCTCGAGAAGCCGAGAATTCTCATTGATTTCAACAGTCTTTTCCATCTGCGCAGATGCCCGTACATGGTCCCATAAAATCAAGACAAAACAAGCAGAAAGACATGATTTTGGTGAGAGACCATGTTATTTACCTGGAGCAGTGCTTGTCGAGCAGCTTCTCTCTCAAGCTCCCTTTTCCGTCTGGCTTCAGCAGCAGCTTCTGCTTCTGCTTGCTTTCTAGCATCTTCAGCTGCTTTTGCCTCTGCTTGCAGCCTAGCCTTTTCTGCTCGATAATGAGTTGGATCAACAGAGAGGGTTAGTTATTAAACATTCAGTTTAGGCATGTGACTCTTGTTTACACAAGCATGACACCCAAATCACCTTTTCTTTGCTCCATCTCAAGTTTCTCCCTTTCTTGGCGCAATTTCTCAGGGTCTCCCTTTTCACCCTGACCCAATTAAAGCAAACCACATACAAATTCAACAATGATCAGAAGGAAGACTAAGATCCATGGAGCTCAAAAATGTGATTTATCTTACCTGTGTCAGTGTCTTTTCTCGAGCTTTCAAGATGGTATCAAGAAATCGATTCTTCATTACAGCAGCTCGGTAAAGTTTATCAGGAGAGACCTGTCTCTCAGTTGGAGCACTGTCCCCTATAACAACACCAAGATTATCAGTGTAACCATCCTACATAACAGTAAAACAATATCTCTAAAAATCTACACACTCTTACCATCTTGATGGTAATCAGAATCAAAAGACGGCTTAAACTGAGAATTATCCTCAAGCTGATCTAGCCCACTAATCGATTCTGTGTAAGTAATAAAAGGTCAGAGTGTAAGTCAGTACAGCAATATGGACAGAACTTATCAACAATAATATAAAGGAAAGCAAACACAATTCAAGGGTACGAAATGCAGAAAATCAAGTCCCTAGTCCAAGTATGAACTGAATCAATAGGAACACAGATGGTTTCACATCAAATCATTGGTACACGAAAATAAGACCATAAATCATAATAATTACAATATATGATAAAGTAACAGGTACATTTTACTTACCAGTGTGTATGACACTGACTATAGAGTATCCAACTAAGAATATACAGAAAACGATATTGTGGAATAAACAAACCATACAACACAAACACAAGACAAGCAATGAGGGAAGAACCAAGTTTTAGTTGCAAACATAGATCCTCTTCTTCATATTGTGGTTCATGCTATATCAACTTTGAATTGCACGAAATGACAAACAAACACAATTACTCACGATTTCTTTCAAGAGTAGCAGCAGCCCTGGTCTTTTCACACAACTGAGCTTCTGAACCCAGATTTTCAGGTGCCTGAAGAACAACTTAAAATGAATAATTATAACATGTATAATAAAAAAAAAACCATATACAGGATCTAAGCTAACACCAGAAATAGAACAATAAGAAAAGAGGTAACTAAATAAAAATAAAAATTTTCATTTAATAATCAAAACTAAACCTTTGGTGCATTTGCTGGACTTGACTTTTCGTCATCAGACTCACTGTCAGAAGAACTATCAGAGTCTGTATCTGCAATGCACACATTACATTAACATAAAATTTTCAATTAAACATCAAAAGTGAAAATAAGCACATTACTCCAAGAAAATATTTTGGACCTCAAACAACAATATATCAGTGTGTACTACCCACAAAGAATTATTGATGAGGGTAAGAAGCATATCCTTATTTAAAACAAAAATGCTATGCAAATGAGATATCTCCATCAAGAGCAACATAGTTAACATTTGAGTATAACAACCTCTCTTCTAAACTTCCATGGTAAGCATTTTTTGGGGATGTGATTAGTTAAGGGGTTTTCATAAGAAAATTTGGGGATGAGTAACATTTCCCTCTCTTAGGATCTCGTATTTATATCAGCTCTAGATACATTAGATACAATGTATGAAAGGGACAAGAAGAGAAATTGAAAAGATACATCTAGGAACTAGGTGTAGCACAAAGCACACAGCACCTTTACAATAAATGATATTTAAGACTATTTAATCTAACAGGTATGTTTGTTTTCAGCATAGAACCTGGTGGTCGACAATGTCCTCTATGCATGTATTGTAAAAGAATGGGTCATACACAAAAAGATTCTACTTTCCCCAAGGCTTTCCTGACAAGACTATCAATATCTCAAAATCTAAGGTTATTGAACCGAAGTTTTGCGATGAGTAATATCAAGAATATTTAAGGTTGCATCCAATAGCCTAGCACAATCATCAACAAATCCCACTTGTCAAGAGTTTGCATTTCACAATTTATGGGAAGTCAAAAACCATGGATAATTGAATCCAAGTTCTTCCGATTATAGTTCTCGTAATACCTTTGTTTTCTTCCCTTTCTTTTCCTAAAACTCCTCATCTCACAACCTTAGCCACTGAATCTATAGTTGTTTCTCAAGGAATTAGTCAAGTTTCTCTTTCTCCTTCCTTTAACTTAAAATACGCTCTCCTTGTTTGTGCATGTCCCTTTAATATTATTTCCTAAAGTGAAGCCAAGTCATTAAATTGTTCCGTAACCTTTTATGTCAATTCTTTAGTTATACATGAACATGGCACAAGTCAATACATCGACAAAAGTCATGAATCCAAAGGCTTAGACTACCTTAGAATGTCTTGTTTTGCATCCCCATAGCTTTTCCATGATCTTCTAGGTTATCCTCACTAATCAAAAATAAAGAAAATTGTTCCTAAACTTGGTAGACTTCAAGCCTTCAAATGTGAGTCAACTCAACTAGGAAAACATGTTAGATCTTTAACTAAACAATCTGAATTAAGATGTAACTTTGCTTTTCTATCACCCATTCTAATATTTGGGAGCTAAGTTGTGTCTCATCTTTTGAATTTAGATATTCTATTACTTCTATTGATAAGTATTCCTGATGAACTTGGGTCTATCTAACGAAAAACCGTTATAAACTTTCGTCTATCTTTATGTATTTCCTTCACGAAACCAAAAGTCAATTTGGCCAATTAATAAAAATTTTATTAGGTGACAATGACAAAAATATTTTTCCTCTGATTTCTTTGATCTTTTAAGCTCAGTGGCATATACACCATTTATTCTCACACCTCGGCAAATTGGTATAGTGGAGAGGAAAAATAAACACTTGGTTGAAAATACTCATACCTTATTGCTTGGTGCCAATATACATACATGTACATAACTGGGGATGTCATCATCACTAATTGCTTTCTTATCAATGGAATGTCTTCTTCTCTTTACAATAAAGTTCCTAATTCCATTTTATTTCCAAGTGAACCCCTTTTTCATATTTCTCCACGTGCTTTCAGTTTTATATGTTTTGTTCATAATATGTCTCTAGGTTTGGATAAGCTCTCTGCCAATGCCATCAAGTGTGTTTTCAAAAAGGCTATTGATGTTAATCTCTTGAAACCAAGAGGTACTAAATGTATATCCGTGTCACTTTTTAACAAACTTCTTTCTTCTCTCCTATACAGCATGTTCATCCAGTCCAAGTCTTACCTATGTCATTATTCAATCTTTTGTTCCTCCTACTCTTGACCACCTAAACGCCATCCAAAATCCACATGAACCATCATCATTGCCTTAGTACCTACCAAGACAAGACCCCAATGAATAATCCAATGCTCCAAGGTGAGTCTTCTCCATCAAGTCCTTCTCAATCATCACCAAAAATACCACAACCCCTAATAATGACGACTCAAGTTGATTCGTACCTATCTGAAAAGGAACTCATTCTTCTTGTAACCCACGTCCTATTCAAAAGAATTCTTAACTAAAAGGAACTCATTCTTCTTGTAACCCATACTATATGAAAAGGAACTCATTCTTCTTGTAACCATGCTATCTGACTCGTTGTCTCCTCCCTTTTTTTCTTTCAGGCACACTCTTGAACATGATAGCACATGGGAGTTAGCTCCTCTTCTATTTAGGAAGAGTCAGTTGGATGTTGCTAGGTTTATGCCATTGAAGTTGAACCCAATAACGAAGTTGACCAACACAAAGCTTTGTCCTGGCAATTATTCACCATTAGCTTCTTCATCAAAAGGAAATCAAAAATGTTTTTCTTCATAGTGATCTAGAGGAGGAAGTCCACTTGCAGCCCATGGGTTTGTTACTCAAGAGGAGTCTGGTTTGATTTGTAAATTGTGTTGCTCTCTATTATTGAAAACAACTCCACTAGCCACCACAACATGGTGAAGGAAAATCAGGTTTTTCAACATGGCCCATGGTAGCCACATACGGCGTTGTGGAGTGGCGGTTCAAAGTGGCCATGGTGGAAATTAGGAATGATGCTTCCATGTGAGATGAAGGAGCAGGCTCAGGTCTGCACAACCCAACTTGAGGCACTAAAAATCCTAAGCTTATCCATTTATATTTTTTGGCTCATTACACAAATTGTGTGAGCCAAAGTGTTTTTCGAAGGCCATACAACCTAACCTAAACCCAAACAATTACAACAAAAATTTTAACCTAAGGCACCCCCACCCAGCAACCTCCTTACTTTCTTGTGCAGTGTTGCCACTGTCACACAGTAGTAATTGTGTCGCCCTGACACCACTATCCAACATAATTGTTGTCCCCCATCATCGTGTTGTTCCACTACAAGTTCTCTATTTTTTCCTTTCAATTTTGTTTTATCCAGGACACCTACCCTCCCTAAAAGGCTTTCCTTCTTTTCCACACAATAATTACTTTCTGAATTTATTTATTTTTTTGTTATTTCAAGTCTTGAACTTGAAATTTGTGTTGTTTTAATTTGATTTTATTGTTATTTGAATTTCTAGACATGGTACTATTATTAGTTATGGTTGTATTTCATTATTTTTGCATTACAATTATATATCTGCATTTTTTTTAAATTATCTATATGTATATATTGTACTTTTTTGTTCACAATACTTCAACCATAACAAAAGATGTTTGGGATTGCTGATATTTTCTGTTACCTGATATTGATAACACTGTCCTCTATGGTTTCGAGCAATCTCCACCACCTTGGTTTAAAAAATTTAGTCACGTTTCTTTCAACTAAAATACAATGATCATTCACTATTTTATCATCATAACTCCCCTGAAAGGTGTGTTTACTTAATAGTGTGTGTTGATAACATATTCATGATAGGGAATATGCTACTAGAATCTCTCATAGCTAAAGGAACACTTGTACAATCATTTGTCTCATATTTTGGGCATTGAAATAACCTAATCAAAAGGACGATATTGTTATTTCTCCAACGAAATATGCTCTAGATATCCTAGAAGAGATGGGTATGATTGACTATAGGACCAATGGATAGTCCTATGAATCCAAATAAAAAATTAATGGCAGAAGATGTAAATCTTTCTCTGACTTAAAACAAAATAGAAGACTTGTTGGAAAACTTATTTATCATACTATTACTATATCAAATTTTTCAAGATCAACACAGGGAAATTTAACCTTACTTACCATTGAGGCTGCCAGGGCTTAGGGATTTGTTCATTCGGTCAGTTGTATCCTTTGCAATCTCCACATGAGGATAACTAGACACAGGGGGCTCATTTCCACCAATATCCACTTCTTCATCAGCTGGGTCATTACCTATACAAGTAGAACAAAATTAAATTTAAATGCAAAACCATATACAATATATGTTCAGACTTGCATGCAGTATATGTTTAGACTAGTGCACAGATACCACCTTTAAATGGTTGCAATGAGGAATTGCTTGGTCCAGAATCATTCAACACCTGCAAAGAAACAGATATCCAGAAGTCAAATCAGGTGTAAGACTGACATATCATCATGGAGATGTGTATAATTCCACACAACATGATAATAGCTAAATTTTATTAAAGGGTTAGGTAGAAAGCATGTACCTCTATTTCACAAGCTTCAACTTTTGCTTTGTTCTTTTGCTTCTCTTGTAAAAAGTCATCCAAAAGCTTCCGTAATGTGAACAGGGTATCATCACTGAGATCATCGATATCAATCTCAATCTCATCCTCTCCACATTCTCTACCATTTGAACTATGCTCTTTTAAGAAATCAATTATATGCATAGGCATTTCCCCCAGCAGAGACTCCAATTCTCGACCCAGATCATGCTTCTCTTGATCTGACATAACCTTCTTTGCAGGTGGCATAACTTCAGGTTGAGGGGGCAAAGAGGCAATCTTCCTCTTCTTTGAAGGAGGAGCTGGTCTTTTAGTTTTTACACCTTCAAAATTGTCTGGCTTAGCAGGTAATGGCAGAACATCATTTCTTGGCAGTTTCTTCTCAATTGTTTTCCATCTCAACTCAAAAAATTTACTGAGAGTATCGGCCATGAGATGAACATCATTCCCTGGTGGATTATAGGTCATTGCATTTGAAAATGTAAGTCTCACATCATCAGCTAATTCCAGTGGACCAGCATATGCTCCTGCAGCTAGCTTACTTTTTACTGTTCCCAAATCCATTGGACGTTTAATAATACTGAAATAATCGGGAAGATTCAACTTCACAACATCCACAGCGGTGTTGAAAACCCAACCATACTGGTGTGTCATCAACCGTTTCAACAGCACCTCACAATCTTTCATCAACATAGCATGTGCAGTGGTTGGTGAAGCAGTTCGCACTGCAGACTCAAACTTCCCAGAAGAACCACGGTTCCAACCCCGGGGCTTCTGGCTCTTATTACCTGACGGTTTCATCTTATTCGGCAGTGCAGAACTAGACATTGAGAGCTTTTTATCCCTTTCCACTCCGTGCCCATTATTGCCATTACTACAGCTAAGAATGTCACTGGAGGAGGACACCGCAACACCATTTGCCCTCTGCACTTCAATTTTCTTCTGAAGCATCCGAATCTGCTCAAGCTCTGACCTCAACCTTTGCACCAGATCTTTCCTATGAGAGTGCGACATATTCGACAAGGGAACAACTTGCATGGGGGCACCAAAAGCATCCCGACGACCCGTATTCAAACTAATGCATTTCCTTGCAGGGATACTCGAATTCTCAGAAACAGTAATTTCAGTGTCTATCCGTCCCGAACTACCAGACCCCTCGGATTCACCGGCAGTATCTAATCCATTCCCAAAATAACCCCCAGGTAGCCTACCCTTCGCCATCATCATGTTCAATTATTCAACTAACCAAAATCCTCAATTCCTCAAGGGAACCTACCGACCTGGTTCAGTTCACAGATTACTGTTGAAAATCACACAGTAGTAATTAACGAAACAAACTAAAATCCAGCACAGTAATCTTCACTACTTGAAACCCTAGTAGTACAGAAGGGGAACGCATCAAAAATTAACGAAACAAACTCAATCACTGTGAGAAATCCAAACCACCTTCTTATTAAATCTAACCACTAAAACAATGATAATAACAACAGAAACATGTAACTAGAAGGTAGTTACAAAGCTTCCACCACGGAGACTAATTTAAATGGAGCCCAGACCCCAAATCAAATTACCAGCTACTAACTGAAAGCAGCGTGCTGAAGGAAACTCGAAGTAGTTCCCAATATTCAGAGGAACCCGCAGCTTCAGAAGGGTGAATTTGGAGCGGCAATTCAAATCGGAAAAAGAGGAGTCACCAAGCTAGGTTGAGAGATCGCGGTTGGAGAAAAACCCTAGATGAGTAAAACGGCAACAGTTGAGCACGTTTCACGAAAACGAGAAATGGATTGAGCAAAGAAGTATAGAACGACGTTGTTGCAGAGTGAAGGGAAAAGATGAACATGAGAGGAAAAGGTTATTGGCCGAGGAGACGAGAGTGAAGCTAAGAGCAGTTTTCTTGCTCAGAGTTCAGCTCTCGTCTCCTTTAAATAGTAAAATAACAATGCCGCCCCTCCCTTTCGTCAATCCCTTACACTACAATTTGCATCGCTTGATGAAGCGTGACAGCCGTAGGATTGAGGTGTATAGTTAACGGATATGATGCCATCCACGTTAAACTTGTGATTGAGATTTGATTTGAGACTATATTTTATAATTACTAATATGTATTCGTAATAAAATAATAAAGTTAATATGTTTTTATAATTATTTTATAACTACATTTTATAATTATAATATATTTTTATTTTGATATTTTTACTAATTAATTATAATAATACAAATACAGTTAAAAAATATTTATTTTCAATTTAACTTAATTAATTAATTAATAGGTTTTAGACCTGTTTGGATGATTTTGAATATGTATATGAACTAGTAAATTATAGTTGATTGAGCATAGGAAGTTGATTAGGTGATTATTATAATAGAATTAAGAAAAATGAGAGATTCCATTAAATAACTATTTACATTTTTCTGTGAATTTAATTAAATGTTACATAAAATAAATATTTATTTATTATACATAAATTTATAATAAACAAAATATAAATAATGTTAATACTAAAAATTAAAATTTTTAATGAATAATTTTTAATTATAAATTATATTTTAATTTATAATACAAATAAAAATAAAAATTAATTTTTGTATTTTCTTATTTTTAACCTTATAACGTTTTAATGAGATGAAAACTTTTCTTTATTGATTGTGTCTAATACCTAAGATTTAAGACAATGTAAGAATGTTCTTTTATAAAATATTATTGAGTTGCATACCAATTATTCTAAAGTTATATTTACAATTATTTTATTTAATTGATAATATAAAAAGTATTCTAAAAGCAAATAAAAATAACCTCTATGTTGCTATTTAAAAAAAAAAGATATATAAGTGATGATTTCTAATTTATTAAAAATATAAAAATATTTATGTTAATGTAATAAAATTATATTTTTGTAATAATTATTTGAAAGTAAAGTGATTCCTATTTCATTGACCATATAAAATAGATTATACTAACAATATATTAAAATTAAATAAAAAAAATTATTTAGTTAACAAAATTAAAGATTAATTTTATTTTATTAATAAGAATATAAAAGTTAAGAAAGATAAAACATAAAAGTTTAAGATATTCATTCTTGTGATGTAAATTGGAGTTTATGGAACTATTATAATAAGGTTTGGATCTTTGTATTGATCTTGTCTCAATAGCCATTTCATTGTTTTGGTATTGTAAAATTTTGTATAAAATAAAAATATATATTGACATTGTATCTAGTATAACATAAGACATTAAATTTAAGTTCTCTTATAAGTTCTATTAATGTTTTTGAAGGAGTAGAGTCTTGTTGCATCATTTTATTTTTAGGAATACATAATGAAAATCAACTACAATTAAATACATATTAAAAATTACAATTAACTAAAATTTCATAAAATATATTAAATGTTGATCAAACATAGATATTAATGAACTATAAAAGAAATATTTAATCTTTTCAAAATATCCAACCATATAACTCAATATTCAAAAAATGATTGTTAGTATTTTGTTCTTTTATTCTTATGTAAAAAAAGTTTATACACATATTTTAAATTATAGATAGGACTCAATCTTCATATTGAATTTATAATACTTAAAATATGGACATTCCACAAAATAAAATAATATAATTTATTGGAGTTGGACATCTCCAAATCTAATATCAATATGTTTAATAAATATGTCAATTATCCTATAATTTCATATCAATGCAATGCAATTTAAAACAAATAATAAACTCATGTAAAAATTAGTGACAAAAATGAATAAATGTCATTTTGGTTGTAAAAAGAAATGAATGTCATAACCTTGAGATGTATCTTTCATATATTTTTTTATTTTACAAAATTATAAAACTTACTTATTTAAATAATAGCAATAAGTAATTAAACTATCAATCTAAAACAAAATAAAAAAATTAAGTGAATACTTATTTTAACTAATTAAAAAGAATATTAATTTATAATTAAATTACTTAAAATAAAAAAATATAAGATATTTAAAACCTAAAAGTTAAGAAAAGAGATTAATTATATAAAGAGTAATAATATGTAACTTTTAATTTTGTTTACAGAAATATTCTTCATTTAAGTCAACACTAGACTATGCAAGTCAAACTCAAATGAGAAGTCTCTTTAAAGATCATAATCATCTAAGTTGACTCATTTTAGACTATATCTCATTTATGTTTTTAATTACAAATGAAATATAGGATTCATATCAAATAAAAATATTTTTAAAAGGATAAACAACAATTCAAATTATAAAAAAATCAATGATCTACACTATAGTGAGTGTTTATTAATAAAGGATATCAAATTATCTACATAAGATACAGTAAACTAAACAATCGATAGTAGACGGAAACCACTCTTTCATTTAAAATTTTCAAATGGAGAAAATCTTAAAAAAGTATAGCTTCGTAATATATATATAATTACATTTAAAACTCTTTACCAATTAAAATAGAAATTGAAAAAATCCAAATTACTTTGTCTGAATTTTAATAAATATTTTGGATAATAGTATATTTATGATAAAGTAACATTTTTTAATTTATATTTATTTAATATGATGATTATAGCCACCATTCTTTTTTTCTATGTTGTTTTTTTTTTCTTTTCTTACAATTGAGTAGTCAAATACTTCCTCCTAACAGTTTTAATATTAAAATATATATGTTAAAAATAAAATATATTATGTAAATATTTTATATATTATATTATTTTATATTTTTATTTCAAACAATGTAAATTTGATAATATTTTCCGTCCTAATTCAAAGAATTGTAAATTTCTTTTAATTAATATCAACATTTTGAACATTATAATATGAATCACAATTTCACATTCTTTTCAAAATTCTTCTACCAATATAAAAACAATAATAATTAAAGAAAGAATAATTAATTTAAATTAATGTGTTACATTTCCCTTTCTTTGTTTCATTGGAATCCGCAAAACTCTCCTGCTACAACGTCTCGAAACAAAACAAGATTGGAAGAAAACAAGCTAACGCTAACTATGGCCATTGGAGAGATTAATCGCTTGCTTAAGAAGTTGTTGGAATAGTCACAGAAAGTGATTATGTTGTTATTTCCGATAATGCGCATGAAAGGGAAGTATAAATGTAAATAGAGATGCATATCTGATGCTAGGCATCAGAGAAGAGAACAGAAAGAAAAAAAAAAGTGTTGAAAACTGTGAAAATGGAGCATGGTATAATGAAACTTAGATGAAGAAATAAATGCAGATGTTCTTAGATAATTTAAGTAAGCATTGATGAAAAGGAGAAAAGCTAGTAGTTGGCAGATAGATAGATTTATGGGAATGGAAGTAATGGTTGTCAAAGAAAAGAACAAGATCAGAAATATTGTTATAAAGCTGAATATGCTTTTAAGTTTGATGAAATTATAAAATTTAAATAAAAATATATTTATAAAGAAGTTAAGAATAAATATGTATCTTCTTAAAATATCCATTCCAGGTAAAAAAAAAAAATAGCTGTCACCTCTCACAAAGATTTTCCCATTAATGTACTAGACGGGAAAATATTTTCTTAGAATGCATAATTTTTATTATATTTTATATAATAAAACTAATTATTTTTGCTATAATAAAGTGTTTTCAAGTTTGAAATAAGAACACTAGGTAATTATTTGCCGTGTGACAGGTACACTAGGATCGATTAGTAAAATTGGTGGTTGTTGGGAAATGTGAGATTCGAATAATCTTACGCAGTTTGACCGCTGGTTTTGTGAGCGGTAGGTTACTTGTATAACTGGACACCACAAATCACGAAATCAAGTCAACATTTCCACGCTAAAAAAACACACGTTGGATAAAACCTTCTAGATTTTATTTTTCTTTATTTATTATTATTTTTCTACATCGGTCTATCTAATTTAATTTTGTGATTATTAATAATTTATCTATTATTTTTCAAAATTTAATCACTTTTATATTGATATCTATGAAAAAAATTTGTCCAACTAATTTTCCATACCTAAATTTTTCATAAATTCTTTTCTAATTTAAAAAGTATTTTAAAATGTTTTACAAAATATATATTTTAAAACTACAATTTTAAAATTTGTTTTAAAAATAAAAGTAATTATTTTGATATTATAATACTTTTGGTCCTGTGTATAAGATAAGATGGAAGCATTTTTGTCCTAAATATGATAAAGACTGTACGCGTTGATTGAATAGTTGATCATAAAAATCATTCTTATTGGCTGAAAATTTGTTTGGCTAAAAATTTGTTGGATTATTAGTAGTGTTATTAAATATATCTACGACTTAAACCATCTAATTACATAGATATGAATTAAAATTAAGATTTGATATTACTAATTTAAACTAACCAATCTAAAATATTTTTATTAGACTTCATAAATCAATTTTTTTTTATAAATAAAAAAGGTAGTATTATTTTTAGGATGAATTAAATATTTTTTTTCTGAAAAAGATTATTAATAGATGAACTGATATTTTTTTATTAAATGAATATCAATTTTCTTAAATAACTTTTTAAGCAATCAATATTATTTTTTTATATATTTTAATTCACAATAACACAAGTTCAATTTGTTACAAATTAGTTCAATTTTATACAATTAACATAATATATATATATATACCTTATTTACAAAGTTTTTTTATATGTTTTTACCCTATAATAATTGGTAGAATAGCAAAATTATTATCATGTTGTTTTTTTTTATATTACACATTATGTATAAAGATGTTATTACATGTTTTACTATTTTAATAATGGCTAAATAGTAGACCGATACGTGTTTTTTCTTATTTTATTTTTAAAAATATATTACTAAATTTTACTGTGTCAATAATTGATAATATTTTAAACTAATATCATATTTCATTTTTACTCAACTTATTTGATTAATTAAATAAAGTGTTACAATTGGAGATTAAGAGTTGGTCACTAAAATCCTAGATATTAGGAGTAATAAAGAATTTCCAAATTAGAGGTATAAAACGAAAGCTAGAAACATTTATGACAATGAAGAGTGACTTTAGTTATAAGATCGTTCCACTTAGGTAGGGACTCTTAGATGAATTCTTGAACGGGTTCTTGGTGAATTCTTGGATAATATGATTTTAGAAAAATCTCGGAAATGAAAACTATTAAAGAAAAATGCAAGAAACAAACATAATACTAGGAATTAGAACAACACCTTTCGCCAATCCAATCTGTGAGATAAGTAAGATGGTGATTCGTCACTTGTGATCTAACCAATAAGATAAGAATCAATGCTAGGAATTGGGAAGAACCTTGCGCCACTCAAATCCATGAGATAAGCAATATGGTAAATCGTCACTTGTAACTTAGCTCACTGAGAAGTAGTTTAGGCTGAGTCCAAGTGGAGGTGAATTGAACTTTCACTTTCACAAAATATGAAAAGTAATTAAGTGTAGAATGAAAGTTCTTTATTAAAACAATTAAACGAGTGAGTTTAGAGTGCACAACAAAAAATCAATTAATTGAAAGCTAAAAACAAATTGAAAATAACACACAGAGCAACAATCAACAAAAATAATTAATTGAAACAGGCGGACGTAATTAATTGAACAAATAACACAATTCAACACTGTCCAAAAACAACCAATTGAATACCAAAAATAGTTAATTGAAAAGCACTCACAATTCAGAACAAGACAAAATCAATTAATTGAATCCAGGAAACAATTACTTGAACAAAAACTCAACCAATTTCAAAGCACCACTCCAAATAGTAAAAGAAACCAAACTAGGAATGTGAATTTTCGAGTTTCATAAAAATCAAATTCAATTAATTAAAACAAAAAAATCAACTAATTGAAATTTCTCAAAGAAAATCAAGTTTCAAGAAATTAATCAATTGAACAACGATTCTAATTAGTTTAAAATACTAAACTTGAGTCAAGAACATAATACAATCAATTAATCAAGATAATCAATCAAATGCAGAAAACACACAAAACTACAGCAACAGGAAAAACAATTGATTCAAGCTGAAAAATAATTTGTTGATTTTTCAGAAGTGAAAAATGTCAAAAATCAAATTTGCACAGTAGTCCAAGTAAATTGTTCACAACAAATAAGTAAACACAGAAAACTAATTACAATTTTCGAAAACTCAAAATTATGCAGAACATAATGTGAACTATGCAGTTCTAGAAAAATCAATTAATTGAAACCCGAAATCAATTAGTTGAATTTTTGACAGTTTTCACAAAATGCAGTAAGAATGATGCACAAACCAAGATAAAGTAAAGAGAGACCAAGAACAAAAAGATTTATACTGGTTCACCCTTCCTCAAGGGCTACATCCAGTCTCTTTGCCAACAAGAAAAGAAATTCACTTAAGAATCACCAAGATCAATCAATTCCAAACCAATTACACTTGCCCAAGCAAGAACCCACTGCACACTACATAACGCAACCCCTGAACCCTACAGAAGTTGTAGAACCAGTGTAGAACCCTACTGCACAATTACAAACTACAAACCCTATGAAATTTGTAACCAAACCACACAATTACAAACCACAAACCATATGCAGTTTGTAACCAAAACCACACAAATACAAAGTAAATGATTCACGAAATGCTTCTGCACAAAATCACAATCTACCTAGTTATCAAGAATAGTGCAGAAGACTTATCTTTGATATAGAACCAGTGATGCATGAAAATCATGCCAAGAGAAGCTCCTAGATTCACGTTCTTTAGTTTTTCTTGATGTAAAACAATGTCTCGATTTGTCTCAAAGTATTAGCACATTTTTCTCACTCTTAGGTTCGCAAAAATCAGTCTCGTGTTAAGTGAAAACGCGCCCCTGTAGTTATATAGACACCCTATTTTAAAACAGCCACTACAATTAAAAAATCAATCGATTGAATTGCATCGATTTCAGTATTAGGCCTAATTACAATGTGTGTATCCTTGTTCTTACACTCCTTTTTATTGAGGGTACTAATCGAAGTCGTATCCGGTCAAATAGATGCAGTTAAATGTAATACTAGGAAGTGACTCCTGGGTCGTCTCCCAATGACCTAATTTCCTGTCAAAGGAGTAAACACACAAAGAGAAAGGGGGTGGGTTCGTGAAATAATTGCATTAATAAAATAAAAACCAACAATCGAATTAGACTTCCATAACCGAATTAAATTACCCTATTGATTAGATTGCAGTCTGCTTATCACAAGATACAGAAATTCATGCTCAACTTATTGAATCCTAATTCCAACCGAATTAATTAACTAAGTGAGCATTAACACAAGTTTTTCTTATGCAAATTAAGCATTCACATACATCATTCATTCCATCCCAACAACCCGTGACTCACTCCATTAAGCATGAATAGAGACACGAATTTCATATTAACTGAAACATTAAGCATGAACCAAAAAAAGCATTAAGCACATAAATAAAATGATAAAGAGTTAAGAGATGAAGAGAGCAAAAATAACATAACAACAACCTCAAAGCTTCATTGCAATATGAATCAAAAGGATAGCCTTATAAATTAGACTTTCATTAAATTCAAATAAAGCAAATGGAGATTAAACGCAAAACATAATTAAAAAAGGAAACGAAATTGAATAGAAATAGAAAATGAAATTGAATTAAATTAGAAAATGAAATTGAAATTGAAACAAAAACAGAACGTAATTGCAAAGAAAAGAAAATAAATACAAAATGAGTTTTTCTAGAGAGAGAACGAACTGAATCCCAAAAGCAGAGAATAAAGAACTGTATGCTTCTTTGTTCGCCTCCATTCTGTAACAGACAACTAGACCTAAATAAGTGCTCAATACTAAACCTAATGGCCCAAATTTTTTCAATTCTGATCCAACGAATAAAAACTGAAAATAAAATTTGAAAATAAAAACTAATAATGTGGTAGCTCCTCTTCAATTCCAGAATTAATTTTCACAGCCAATAAAATTTCAAAGCTGCCCTGAAAATAATAATAAAATTAACTTAGAAAATCTGAAATAAATAAAATTATGAATTTATGGTAAATGAAGTCCGAACAGTGAAATTGAGAAAATAATAGGCAGTTAAGCATAAATCACTAGTCAAAATAAATACAAAAAGACAAGTAAATAAGGGAAAATATTAACTCATTAGGTAACCCCCATCAGGCCTAGGAGGGCACAACTTCAAAGCCCAACACTTACACTACATGGCCCAAAATACAAGGTCCAAATATAAGGTCCAAATTATTCTAAATTATTCTAAACAATTTATAGAATTTAGAGGATTTCTCCTTGATGCTCCATTTCTCCAAAGTGATATCTTCAAGGTTGCATTCAGGCCGAGGAGCTGATTAAAAGCCCAAATAAGCTCAGACGGGTCTAGTATTCTAGAAAGCTCTTGATCTACCCTATGACTCTATGTCCTCTTTATTCTTTGACTAAGGTGGCTGGAGCGTATTCCATCAAATCATCAAATTTTATGTTCCAAAAAAGTTTTTCAGAATATTTTTTTGGAAATTTTTTTTTGGAATGAAAAGTTTACGTTCCAAAAAATGTTTTCTAAAAAATTTACTATGGAAAATATTTTTCGGAACATAAAATTTATGTTCCAAAAATTGTTTTCTGGAAGCTATTTCCTTTCAGAATGGAAACATATTCTAGAAAACATATTCTGCAAGCCATTTAATAATAAGCACATACGACATTTTAGTCATTTCACGTCAATGATGGGGTGCAGGTTCAAAAATGGGGAGGTGTAGGAAGTCACTACCTTATATTTTTCTTGTGATGGGTCTTAGTAGTGTTTGAGCCCACGAGTACAAGGTTCCTAGTCTAAAAGCCTTTTTGTAGACTCTTGCACTCAAAATTTGTTCGTTTAAGAATTTGAATCATTTTCCTAAAGTGAGAATTCTCTCAAATTTCTTCATTAAAACTTGTGGTCCTTATCTTTGAGTTTCCAACTTAAAGTGAAAAATCTTCCTCTATGAATCTATTTCTGTTGATTATGACATCAATCAAGCTAGATTGAAGTTTATTCATCTCTTATCACTTTTGCATTTTCTGCTTTGTCAATTATTAGGTATAAACTATCAAAAACGATCCTACACGAGGTTAGTTTTCCATTATTTAGCAATAAGAGGCTAGATATGACATTTTCTAGGTTAGTTTCGGATTTTCCATAACTACTTTGAAAAATTTTTCATAATGTTAAATTGTCGTGGTAGCAATTTTTTGTGTCGAATGATGTTTTTGCTAGTGCATTCTTGGATTCTATAATCACAATTGCACTCTACAGAATTTCAACGTGAATCATTATTTTTCTCTTAGATGAAACTTCTAGTTCATGCTTTGGATTCTCATATTCCATATGAGAGAAATACATGAGCAAAGGGGAATCAGTGAAGGTTTTATGCAATCATGAGTAATCAATTGTGGCACGTGGTGTTGTTCAGTGCATTCGAGTGAAGAAGCTATTTATTTTTTCAAGCAAAAATTGCAAATGAAGAAGGCGATCAAAATAGTGTGGGTGTGAACTAAAGGAAAGCTATTGCGTTTCATTTTTCAACAAATTAGGTGGTCGACATTATTAGAGATTGATACATCATTGACAAATAAAAAAAACACAAATTCAAATTGAATCAATTCTTTAACTGTTTGTGCAATTGTTGAATCATTTAATCTGATTGGTGGAGTTTTATTGATAGAAGCAATTGAAATTAAAGAATCAATTCTGTAGTGGCTTGAATAAGTGGTTCTTGAATTGACTTGTGGTGACTAAATTACATTATTCCTATTGGATGAAGGATTTCTGAAATGGTTATGAATCTTGTTCAATGTAGTTTCCAAATTCTCACGGCTTTTTGAAAGTATCTTTCGATACTATGTAGTGAGAAGATAGATTTAATATTGGTCAAATTAACTGATAAAGATTTTCTTAAACTTAGATAGAAAAACTTCACCTTCTTAAGTTAAGTCGTAGAAAAATAGCATGTAGTGCACAAATAAATGAATAAAAAGGATTTATGCAACGATATTTTTATATTGGTTCATTTAATAACCTAGATTAGATCCAGTTATTGATCAATCAGTCAAGTTTCACTAACACAGACTATTAATGTGAAGTACAAATGAGTATTCTTTTGGATCACAACTAATGTTGGTTGATCCAGTACTGAGTATTCTTTCAGATTGCAACCACTCCTAACTGACCTCGCCAAGTATTCTTTAACACTTAGACACTACTTCTGTCTAAAAGCATAAGTATTATTTCAGATCACAACCACCCTTGATTCACCCTATTCAAGTATTCTTTAATTCTAGCTAAAGACAAATAAAAATGTCTTTGTAATCAACAGATTATTGGCTTTACTAGTTAAGTAGGTGATGCGGATTCCCCAAGCCGAAGGTGTAAAACAAAAGTCAGAAACATTTATGGTAATGGAGGAAAGACTTGGGTTGTAGGATCGTTCCACTCAAGCTTCAAAGAAGAACTCTTGGATGAATTCTCAAATGAATGTAATCTTCAAAAGTTTGTAGATAACTCGAAAACAAAAATACAAAAAATAAAGATAATACTAGGAATTAGAACAACACCTTGTGCCACTCAAATCCATGAGATAAGCAAGATGGTGAATCACCACTTGTGACCTAGCTCACAAGATAAGAAATCCCAAGAGAGAAACTCTCCACCTCCCTTTAATGAACCCCGATGCGCCATCAAGAGATAAGCTATGAAGCACCACTCTAGCATAAGCAAAGGAGAAACATCTCTTGAGATATGGCACACTCAAGATTTTCAAAAAAAATTATTCATTCTAAATCTGCTAGTACAATATATGTCCTTATATAGACTCAGAGGAAGATGAAGAGACAAGCTCATTCTTTCCCTAAGTCTAAACTAAACATAAAAAAATATAAAGGAAAAATTACATTTTTAAAAATTTTTCAAATCACGTCATCTTCCCCTTCTTCAAGAAAATTCGTCCCGAATTCTAATTGAGTTAATCTTCAAAAATTCAAGTTGCCCTCCATGTGTTTGATAAAATGTTTGAATCGCTTTTTGAAAAACCCAAAAGCTTTGAGTGTACCCAAAGCACTGATACCAATTAATGTAGATTCCCTAAGCTAGAGGTGCAAAACAGAAGTCGGAAATGTCCATGGTAATGGAGGAAATGCTTGGGTCGTAGGATCGTTCCACTCAAGCTTCAAAGAAGAACTCTTGGATGAATTCTCAAATGAATGTAATCTTCAAAAGTTTGAATATAACTCAAAAACAAAAACAGTTAAAGAAAATACAAAAAATAAAGATAATACTAGGAATTAGAACAACACCTTGCGCTACCCAAATTCATGAGATAATCAAGATGGTGATTCGCCACTTGTGACCTAGCCCACAAGATAAGAATCAGTACTAGGAATTGGAAAGAACTTTGTGCAACATCCCGATTTTCAAATAAGTATATTAATTATTTTATCTTTATTTCAAAATAAAATTTAGAAAACCTTAAACTTTAATTCACATTATTAATTTTTTATTTTAAAAATGTTTTAATAAAAATTTAAATGTTAAAATAATAAGAAGAAGAAGAAAATAAAAACACATTACTTAGTTTTAAAAGAAACATTCTAATTAAAAGAAAAATAATAATAATGATATTTTAATATTACGAAAAAAATATATATATAAATAAAAAATAACAATTAATATATATATATATATATATATATATATATATATATATATATATATATATATATATATATATATATATAAATATATGTATA
>Ga0099825_1002383_pt1 | contig 24937 bp, 10 predicted proteins | sample SiratroredBW_FD_76838 | JGI IMG/M metagenome (GOLD analysis project Ga0099825, IMG submission 76838) | Root nodule microbial communities of legume samples collected from California, USA - Siratro red BW | ecosystem: Host-associated > Plants > Roots > Nodule | place: USA: California | collected... | reverse complement strand
TATATATATATATATATATATATATATATATATATTGATATTATTATGTAAATTGTATGAGCATCAATAAAATATTTATGTTTTAATTATTATAATAATAGTTATTAAAAGTTTAAAATAATATTAAAAAATAAAAAAAAAAATAAATAAATTTATTTTTTTTATTATTAGTCTCGACTCTTTTTTATTTTTTTCTTTATTTTCACACTCTAATCCATTAAAAGTGGAAAAGATTACAGATTCAACTCCAAACTCTGACCGAAAGCCTCTTTAAATCGAAAAAACATGTGTTGAGATATGATGTTAGGCCATTTGACAATTGGTAAAAGTTAGCCGAGAAATTTGGAAAACCAAATGGAAGATAGAAGAAGCATGCACAACCTTCAAATGTTGACCAAATATCTCATCATAAACCATTTTTGTCAGAGTCGTGCCTCTCTTGCCTCCTCCAATTAATAATAATAATCATAATCCTATTCCTGGTAAACCCCAACCATCCATTCTTCAGGTTTTTTTCATCACTTCTACAAAAACAAAGACAAGGAGAACCGATGATTGTTTCATTTTATTTTCAACCTTTTCCACGTTTATAAAATTGATTTTATGCATGATAAAGTAAAAATTACTAATTGTTTCAATGTTTAAAATGGATTTTTTTTTCTGGAATAATTAAATAATGAAATCACAAAAGTAATTTGAGAATTATATGGAAATAATAATAAGCAGCTGTAGCCACTCTTGATTTGTATAAAAGAAAGGAGAAAATTTATGACGTACATGTGAGATATGGTTTGGTAATCATATTATGTTAATATTATCCAATAATAAAAAAATACTTTAAATGGGTGTATGCAATGGTTTATGCTTTTAGAGTTGTGCAAGATATGCTATTATAGAAGTGGAAGATCATCTGCAATTGTCACCTATTTAAAACTGCATTATATGTTTCGGCCACTTATAATTATAATAATATCTAATCCGTGTAACGCACGGCTATATCATCAAAATATAATAAATCACAAATTCTTAATCGAATTCATGAATTTATATTTTAATAATATTAAATATTGAGATAATTGAATTATTTAAATTTTAACTAATATCTAAGGTTAATCGAAGATTATTTAGTATTGATTACTAAAATTTTAAGAAGTGTTATTTTAATTTGAAAGCTCATGATACATGTCTTAGTATTAAAGAATGATACATGGATTTAAGAATTAAAAATACAAAGTCTCATATTTTAATGTTTTTCCATGGAATCTGTTAGGGGTGGATGCACAGGTAACAGTCCATGTCACCTTTGTGTATCCACAAGCATTATTATGGGGATATTCAGTTTATCTATAAACATTTTTGTTAAAATATACAAATTTAAAGAAAACTAGTAAAACAAAACAAAATGTAGTTACTCATGGGTAAGTTATTATTTGTCTCCCTTGTTAATGAGTGAATGCTAATTAAACTATTAATTTCAATTCCTGGTTATATTTACGCTGAATAAGGATATTGTAATCAAATAAAACAAAGTTTAATACATAAAATTATTTTTATATAAAGTTAAATTACGATTAAAGATTACAAATTGAAATTTATAAATATAGGAACTACAACTTAAAATCAAATACAAAACGTCAAATTTGTATATACACGTGATAAATTTTGGCATGAAGTTAGAATTTAAATTAATTTTATTAATATTAAAATTAGTTAATTAATTCAAATTAAATTTTAATTCTAAAACAACTATGCGAAACTATGAATAATTATCTTAAATATTTTTTTTAATTATTAATCAAGCTTTAAAAGTTATCAATTCTTCGTTTAAAATCAACCCCTATTTTTTATATAAATATTAAATGGCAAATTTTAAGTTATTCTTCAATTATTCTTTTAAATGTAAATACAATTTAAAAATATTTATTAGTCATAAAAGTATTATAAATATTTAATTGTCTAATCACAAATAATGAATCATATAACTTTAACTGATATAAAATTATTTTGTAAATTTTATATTTTCTCTTATTATTATAAATTTCGATTAAATAAAATAAATATAGAAGTAATTAAGGTTAATTTGAACTAAGGTTTAAATATTAGGTTCCGTTAGATAAAATAATAAATTTAATATAATTTATATAAAGTGTCAAGTTAATATTCTGAACAATCACTCCTCTTATTAAAAATTAAAATACTTCATACCATTAATATAATTAAAAAAATTCGAACCCAGGTATTTTTATTTATTTTAATTTAAAAATATATGTTCAAAAAGATTGGGTTCAATTTGAAAGTGCCATCGAACTCAATTAACTATTACTTTAAAGTCATAATTTTGTTGATTATTCAGATTATTTAATTATCGGTATACTATATATCTTAATAAAATATTTACAATTGAATTTATTTTTATTTTTTAATATAATTATAATTATTATATAATTTTAAGTTTATATATTTGTACATAATATGAATATAAAATTTATGACTTCAAGAATAATTTATTTATAACAGAAATATAATTGAAATTAAATTTTAAACTGTAATTACGACCCATCATCTGAGTGTGTCTTAACAATTAAAAAATATAGTTAATCTACAACGATTAATAATTATGGTTGATTTTTTATACATGTGTGTATTTATTTATTTATTCTACTCTTTCGACTTTTCTCTCCCTATGTTAGAGATGTTATTAAAAGCAAACTTTGGAATTTGTAAAAGTAATTCATACCATAATATCAGATCAATAAGTGATTTATAGTTCAATATTTACTAACCCATAATAATTTTTTACATTGTTCATGTTTCAACCCTAGAAATTCGAATATTGAAATATATGCAAAAGATCATTTATTCATGTTCACCTTGTATAAAAGTATTGGTATATGTTCACACAGTATGATTGCGGTTTTTTTTTTTTAAGGAACATCTTGTATGATAAACGCGGTTATTTTGAGATCGATGCATGCACGAACCGACTTCTGAAAATACATATTTATCACGTCTATCACATTTAAGATGTCAAAAATGTTTATGCTGCATCTCACATATGTTTGAAACTGATTTTGGTGATCTATATATGATTTAAAATGTCTCAGTCTTGAACTTTTTATAATGTTTTACTTCTTTATATTTTTCTTTTTGTCATATTTGACTATACTTCTTTATATTGTATCCCTTTCTTTCTTTGAATGTGGAATAGAATTGGGGTGTCCACTGTTTTCATTTTTCTTGCTAAAAATCATAATCATGTGCTGCAATATTACGTCTTCAAAAAGTTAATGGTAACTCCATAATCTACTAAAATGCTGCTCAAATAATATTCCAGACACATAGAATCAGACGACACTCCGTGTATGCGAAGGGATACGTCTACTTTAGTAACAGAAAAATAATAAGTGTAGGAGATTATGGTACGACAACGATATGTTTTTATATGCTTGAGATTATTTTGGTCTGTTGTTGGAAGGAAAATGAATCATGAATTTGATTTTATATGTTAAAAATGAAAAGTTGAATGATGCATTCGATCTAGAAGCTGGGAACAGAACCAAAAAAAATAGGCAGTGGAACAACTCGAGTGTCTCTATTCGTATTTATTTCTCTTTTCCTATTATGATCCTTGGTTCGTCTTTATTGGAAAGAAAACAAATTAATAGTTACTTTGAAAGGTTCTGAATCCCCACCCCTTCCATTGCCGACAAGAACACCACATGCCTGCTGTCGAACAACAAATAATTGAGGTTATGCGTAGGAATCCCCAATACGAGTTTTGCATATTTTTAGGTTATGTGTACGACACCACGCGTGTAGAGTGAGTTCCGCGTATATAGGGTAGGTAGTTGAGTGGCGAGTGGCGAGTAGCGAGTGGATCAGGTCACACTCCCTTTTCATGCCACCTAAGGGATTTAATGTTGATGCACCTCTTTCTTTCCAACTAAGGACCCACTTACTCTACACTCTCCATCACTACTCGTATCAAATAAATGTTTTCGATTATAACTCATAAAATTTTTCAACTCTTGTGTAATCATGAACCGACCGTGTGTAAGTTAGACTTGTGTAATCTAAAGTAAGTAATTCAAAAGAAACTAAGATATAACTTTTCAACACGTACATATAATGTGTTATCCATGTACATATAATGTGTTAACGTGTCCATATTTAAAGTGAGATCGTATGTGGAGGAGGACTGTCTTACCTCCAATAGAAGAATATTTGTACAAAACCAGAAAAGTATAAAGTAGTGTGTATACGTGTGAGAAATAAGTGAGTGTGGAAATTTAATTAGGACTTGAATACTAAAGATGATGGGAGGGTGTAGGATCTCTGTAGTTAGGTTATCTACAAATTGAAAGCAAATTATTCAATGGGTTATTTTATTGTTACTTGTGATGATTCATTTGTTATTTTATTTTCTTTATTTTTGTTTTGTGATATGGATAGATAAAATGAGTGAAATATTGAATAATTTGAAATAAAGTTTATTTTTAAGATAATCTCTTATGAATTTCAGATTTGTAAATGGAAATATGATATTTAAAATAAAAAGATTTTATTGTTACAAAATTCTTTATAAAATTTAGAGTTACATGGGAAGAGTTTGAGAATTTTATACTTAGTCCTAATGTTACCGTGACACAAAATGCATATGTAAAGTGATTATTTTGATTACGCAAAGAAGAAGGGAAAATTATATTATACAATTTTTATAAGGATTACATAATCACTACATTAATGTTAGAAATATTCTATTCTTTTATACATTATTTTTCACCTATTGTTAAACTTTTCTCTTATGTAACTTAATAGGAACGCTAAACAATTAGTAACAATTTCATTTTAGGATTGGAAACCAAGATTAAAGCAACAACCTTTGTTTTTTCCTACACACATTGTGGAATAATATACCATACGTAAAGTGTTTGATATAAGAAACATGAATTTCTTTCAAACCATAAAAACAAGAACTTTAAGAATTCTTCAAATAGAAAGATTGTATACATTGTGGTAAAATTGATCATACTAGAAAAGTATGTTACAAGAAACATGATTTTCCTCCTAGACATAGATACTATAATAGAAAGAACAATGTTGTTAACTATTTCAGTACTAAAACAGATATAAAGACTGAAGTTATTTAACATACTACTTGTCTTTGATTCAACTATCCAATCATGCAAATATTGTTGGAACATCTTAAGTCAACCAAGTTGAATCTATTAGTTCTTATTCCACACAAGAAGGATAAATTTTCTCCAAAATCATTTCCTACAAAACACAACATATAAATCACATGTTACTGATTTTGGTGCTATAGATCATGTTTCCTCTTCTCTTGCAAGGTTTAAGGCTTCAAAACATTAAATGCTCTTGACTTAGTTAGCATTGAGTGCACATGACTTCTTTCGCAACGTCTCTGGAGCATGATAAAGTTGTACAGGCTTGGATAGGTGACTTCTTTCCACCTTTGAGCTAAGTGCAAGGCCTAACACAACTTACTGACTTTATAGTGCTAACATCTCGCCTATTTTCAAAGAAGTTGTTTGCATGAATCAACTACCAACACATTCTTCAAAAAAATCTTTGATGTTAAACGAGGTTGCGAGATATTCTTGAAAGACCGAAGAAACATATATTCCTTACAAACATAAAGCAAGCATTTGTTAGAGTTTTATATGTATAGTAAAATGTTTAAGGTTCATTTGCCTGACAAAAAGTATACTTATATATGTTCAAACAAAGTTTTATTTGATTAAGTATACTTGCTTGTGTTTGTATAATCAAAAGCTTATTTGCCAGTTTTTTATTGCTCTAACCATAACACATCATCAAACTTCTCTTCCAATTTTAAGATATCTTAAACAAACACCTAAACAAGTTATTTTTCTTGTTGCAAACAATGATGTTTAGTTCAATGTCTTCATAATTTTGAATGGGTTAGATATTCAAACTCTTAACAATCTATCACTATTATATTATCTACCTTGATTATTCTTTTATAACATGACGTTCAAAGAAACATAAAATCATTTCTAAAAGCTTTTTAGAAGTAGAATATAGATATTTTGCATCAACATGTAAATTACAATGACTCACCTATATTATAAAAGATCTTCTTATTTTTTATTTTCAACTTGCTCTTCTGTGTTGTGATAACCAACCAACCATACAAATTGCTTCCAACAAAGTCTTCCATGAAATACACCAAATATATTGAAATTGATTATCACATTATTTAGAAAAAAATCATCAAGGATTATTAAACTCCTCTCTATGTGTTCCAATTTGTAATATATAAACATTTTAACCATAGCTTTACTGACATCCACCTTTCATACCCTATGTTCCAAAATGAGAATGTTCAATATTTACTTCCAAACTTGAAGGGGTTTTCAAAAACTTATAATAAACTCTTCAAGTAATAATTATTAAGTTGTCCTCTTGTTGCATGTGATGCTTCATATAATGTTTTTTTTTTCTGTATTTGTTTTTCAGATTTATTCTTTTTGTTTTTTATATAAGCCCAAACTTATCACCTTCTATTACAATTCAATCAAATATTTTTTAGCCCTTTTTTATCCATGTCTTCGATTGTTTTTCTCTTCTCTTCTTTGCATATTCTTCCTGCTAAAATGGTATCTGAGTAGAAGAAATCTGAGAGGGTCCATTAAGTTGACAAAAAATATTACAAGTGGCACTTCGCTAGCTCTCACAAAGTATTACTAATTAATAGTGGGTCTGTCTGCGTACCAACTCTGCCTAATTTTCAAACCACGAACTATCATACCCCATCTTCACCTCTTCTCTCCTTCCTCTGAACCTTCATTTATTTGGACTATTGTCTCTTAAAAGTCAAGCTGAATTTGTGCACTGCGTTCTATAAATACACCACCTCTCTCCCTTCTTCTCTTCATTGCAACACATTTCCTCTGTAAATTATTCATACCATATTCCAAACTTCATTTCAACATCCTCTCTCCCACTTACTTGGATTCATCAATTCCAATAAAGTCACACACTTTTTTACACTACACACTCTAATCAAAACATACACCATATGGGTTTGAAGGCCATGGACCAAGCACAACTCTTGTCCAAGATGGCTATCGGGGATGGACATGGTGAATCATCCCCATACTTTGATGGATGGAAGGCTTATGATGAAAACCCCTTTCACCCCACAGATAATCCTAACGGGGTTATCCAAATGGGTCTTGCTGAGAATCAGGTATAAACCGTATAAAACTTCATTCCAATGTCTTGCAATTTTGATAACTTATCACAATTCAATAAATTTGGAGGAATATGGTATATGCACAATATAATACCATTATTTATCTGCTTCTAATTTAATTATCTTAAATTTTTGCAGCTTACTTCTGATTTGGTTGAAGATTGGATACTGAACAACCCAGAGGCCTCCATTTGCACTCCAGAAGGAATAAATGATTTCAGGGCCATAGCTAACTTTCAGGATTATCATGGTCTAGCCGAGTTCAGAAATGTGAGTTACAACAAAATGTGAAATTTTATCACAACACTCCTTTATCCATAAACTAGCAAGTTGAGTTTGACTATTGATAACATTTGATACACTTAAACTAAACGTGAATTGAAAACTTGCACAGGCTGTGGCTAAATTCATGGCTAGAACAAGAGGAAACAGAATCAAGTTTGACCCTGACCGTATTGTCATGAGCGGTGGAGCCACTGGAGCACACGAAGTCACTGCCTTTTGTTTGGCAGATCCCGGTGAAGCATTTTTAGTGCCAATTCCCTATTATCCAGGGTAATATATTCAATTCAGTTTTTATTTCTTTCTTTATTTTTTTTTCATTATTTTTTGGGCAATAATTTAGAAGATAATGATAATGAAGTATATGCTTATGTGTGTCATGACGTTTCTCATTTAGAGTATATTTGATCTCCACCGAAGAAGTAGCCTCTCTATTCATTTAACAATCCATTTAGGTGCATAGCTCCACTTAGTGGAATTCTTGATTAGAAAACTGAGATTTGATGGCACTATCTCTCTCTCTCACTTTTATAACCTTCCATTGGAAATAGTCAACGATCATATCAAAATTAAGGTCAAATTCGGACCACAATTGAATAACAATTTGACCATGAACATTGTTTGATTATTCATTGTGCCATCACGGACTTTCTTTTCTTATTCCTATTCCTATTACAAGAAAACATAAACCAAGAAAATTTATGTTATCATATGATATTATTCTATTGACAGCTAGATCTTAATATTGGTTTCTTACAAGAATCTTAATTTCCTAATGCAGTTTTGACCGGGATTTGAGGTGGAGAACTGGAGTTCAACTTGTTCCAGTTATGTGCGACAGCTCAAACAATTTCATGTTGACAAAGAAAGCATTGGAAGATGCCTATGAGAAAGCTAGAGAGAATAACATCAGAGTAAAGGGTTTACTCATCACCAATCCATCAAATCCATTAGGCACGATCATGGACAGAAAGACTCTGAGAACCGTGGTGAGCTTCATCAATGAGAAGCGTATCCACCTTGTATGTGATGAAATATATGCTGCAACAGTTTTCAGCCACCCCGGTTTCATAAGCATAGCTGAGATATTGGAGGAAGAAACAGACATAGAGTGTGACCGCAACCTCGTTCACATTGTTTATAGTCTTTCAAAGGACATGGGGTTCCCTGGCTTCAGAGTTGGCATCATATACTCTTACAATGATGCCGTGGTTAATTGTGCACGCAAAATGTCAAGCTTTGGATTGGTGTCAACACAGACTCAGTATCTTTTAGCATCAATGCTAAATGATGATGAGTTTGTGGAGAGGTTTCTGGCTGAGAGTGCAAAGAGGTTGGCACAAAGGTTCAGGGTTTTCACTGCCGGGTTGGCCAAAGTTGGTATAAAGTGCTTGCAAAGCAATGCTGGTCTCTTTGTGTGGATGGATTTAAGGAACCTTCTAAAAAAGCCAACTTTTGAGTCTGAAATGGAGCTTTGGAGAGTGATCATTCATGAAGTTAAGATCAATGTTTCAACTGGTTCTTCTTTCCATTGCACTGAGCCAGGGTGGTTTAGGGTGTGCTATGCCAACATGGATGATATGGCTGTGCAAATTGCTCTGCAAAGAATCCGCACCTTTGTGCTTCAAAACAAGGAGGTGGTGGTGCCTAACAAGAAACATTGCTGGCACAGTAACTTGAGGCTGAGTCTCAAAACCAGAAGGTTTGATGATATCATGATGTCACCTCACTCTCCCTTACCTCAGTCACCTATGGTTAAAGCCACAAATTGAGCCGGGATATTCCTCTGAATGGTTTAGAAGAAGTAACTGATATGTGAAGAGATTATTTGGTTCTTTGATTTGTTATTTGGGAAGGTACATAAGTGCTGGATTTGTTCTTTGGAACAACAACAACAACAGGGAAGTCCTGATGCTGTTTTTGTGATCAGCATTACTGTCTGGAAATTGTGCTGCTTGATGCTCGCCCCTTCAATCTGAGGGACATTTTTTTTTTCTTTTTTCACTTACCAAATAAAGGGTTCAAGGTGAAAAAAGTTTATAGAGTTTGTAAGGTTATTGGTTTATCAGAAGAGTCCAAAGGATGTTTGTATTCTGTAACTTTCATTTATGAATAAATTGTTAATAAATGTCTTCAAATTCATTTCCATTTCGTAGAAAAGACTCCTACATTTTTTCCTCGTCTTCATTTGTAAAAGAGTCAAAAACGAGATTTTGAATAATGTATGGCAGGAAAAAGATTACTACCTTGATAAACATTTGTTGGAAGCTCCATAAATCAAAATATGATAAATAAAATAATAGGTGAGTTGTGCTGTCTTTTCTTCTCGTAAAAGATGCTCCCTGCAAAGTCAGGAATACTTTTCTTCTTCAAGCAACTTTCGATGTCACCAATAGCCAGTTCAATTGTAAGTCTACATAAAATGAAAAAAAAAAAAATTAACATCTTTGTTACTGATTTTGAAGCTTTACACTCAAATATATATCTTGAAATCTCAAAGTTGATAACAAGTTTAAAACTAAGGCTGATGATGTTGTTCAACTATTAGACAAAAACCATACCAAAAGTTCATTTAAATTAAAGTAAATCAAAGTGAATATCCCAGAAGAGTGAAACTCATAAAATACAGAAAAGTCTAATAATTTAAGCCTTTTACTAGAAAGGAGATTGTATTTGACTTTAAAAGGAAGAAAAGTATGTCCCCTTTTGCATTGTTTTTAAGCCTATACCTTTTTACATTACAACTTTAAAATAATGCCGTAGGTAGCTTCTTTGCTCAACTACTGCAGAGTACACACACAAAAAACAAAGCAGAAATATAATAATCAAATCTCAACCTGTTTTCAAATAACACATATATGGTTGGAAACAGTCAACTTTGATCAAGTCAGATAAAATTACTGTTATTCATATTGCACAGACTCCAAGGATAGGATTTGGTTCTGCAAATAATAATAGTTTTCTTAAAAAAAGCGAAGATCAGTGAGACAATGGTTCAATGACAGAGAGAATGACATCAGTTGAATACCCTGCAGTTTATTGGAGTTACTGAAAGCAAACCATGGTCTGATATTAGGTGTCACAAGGGAATGACCTAAGCTATTTTGCATTTAAATGGCTGCACGTTCTTGCTATGAACATTTGAGAAAGGATCACATCACAGATGACTGTCTCTTCTGAATAATAAAAGGGCTTCATCTGCAAGAGTTGAAGCATCTTTTACGTAAGTGGGGGATTCATAATTCCTTTTACTTCTCGTCGTTATCAAAATCTGCACCTAAATCTAACAGAATGTCTTTTTGTTTAACAATATGCACGTAAATCAACTCTCTTTGTTTTTTATTCATTTACATTGTATTACACTTTTTATGCAAATTACATCATTCTATATTCCTATTCTTTTAAAGGTTTAATTAAATTTTAAATAACTCACAAATTTAAATATTTTTTATTTATTTTTTCATTAAAGTATTTCATTTAGTAACTTAAATATATTTTATTGTTGTTTAAATATCCTATCATTTAATTGTATCGTTAATATACAAATTAGATACTGTTGGAAAGAAAAAGAGTATATTAATGAATAAGTTTGAAGACAGAAAAATAAAAAAAAATGCCAGTCATTCAGAAAATCCATAACGGTATAACGAAAATATTTAATAATTTTGTATTAAAAATACTTAAAGTTAAGATATAGTTAAAATTTAATTACATTTTTTCTAAATTATAAGTTAATTAAATAATTTTTTTCTGACAAATTTAATTTTCTTTTTTACTAAAATAGGTCCACAAATAACTTCTAATTTTTATCTAAAATATTTTAAAATTTTAAGAGATATTAATAAGCTTATGTTCTAAAACATTAATTTAAGTTTTTATTTTATCAACTATGCTTCAATTCTGTAGAGCAATAATGCCAAACATTAACTTAGTCCACTAACAATTAATAATATTTTGTTCTTCTATTTATTTGCTTTTCATAATATTTTGTTCTTCTATTTATTTGCTTTTCATAATATTTTGTTCTTCTATTTATTTGCTTTTCATATATTTTGTTTGTTCCTATATTAGAGAATAAATTTAACATATCTTTATAAAATTAGTTTGTAAAGTAAAATTTCTATCATTTATATATGATAAATTTGTCTAATTTAAATTTGACCTGTTATCGTAAAAACAGTTCATAAAATGAAAATTAGTTTCACTTATATATCACATATTGATATTTTATCTTTGTTTAATATCGCAAACCAATATCAAATCCATACACTCTAAATCTAAATGTATAACATATTACAACTATAGTTAGTAATATTTATGGAAAAGGAGGTCTTTGAAATGTCCAATATTTCAAAAATGATTTTGGATTAAGACAAGAAGAAATAGTTATATTGCATTATCATCTTTGAATAATTTAACTATTGAAACTATAAATCTGCAAGATCATATTATTTATGTCTTAGAAAAGTACTTAATCAAGACCGATTGAAAAGTAATACGCTCACCCGATGTCCTAAACATAATCACATTAAACTTTCATTACTAGCCCTCGAGTATGGGGGCTAGTATACTATCAAGGCCGAAAAGTATTCGGCCAATGCCAAAGAGTGGAAAGTCTTGACCGACATGAACTCGGTAACGTCTTGATGCCAGCTCACCTGACACTCACTGACAACAGCAGTCTGCAAAAAGCTATTCTGACATAGAATCTCAACCAATCGCAATACTTCCGTACAAGTTTGATCCCTATAAATATAATACGCATAAGTCCAAAAAAAGGTATGTTAATCTAATTTTCATATTGCCTGTCCAATATCTGTATACTGATTTTGGTATTGAAGCGTCTTTTGCAGGTATCCTGTCATTGATCGATATCTACATTTGAAACCGAGGATTGCATTGAAATCCAAAAATTATTTCCAAGATCGAAGACTACTACCAGAACAAAAGACCCTCCAAACTTCTGTAATACAATTTCAAGCACTACTTTCTCAAATCATGAACTTCAATAAAGAAAACTAATATGGGACAACCACAATAAATATATTCTAAAAATCAAAGAAAACACAGAAAGAAGCTTTTACAAAATGAGACGGGCTAAGCAAGGGTTTTTGTAATAAATGAATTGTGGAAAAAAAATGGTTTTTAACCAAAAGAGAAATGAGTAAAAGAATATTCATTCAAATATTTGTTAAGTAGTTTTTCACTGCAAGTATGATGAAAATAAGTCCAGTTATCCAATAACGTTCAATTTAACTTAATCTGTCTAATAAAAAAGGTTATATTTGAACTTTTAAAAAATATATTTAATTAAATAAAACTTGAGATTAAAAAATATTATGAAGTATGTCATCTTGACCTCTTTATTAATTTAAATATAACAAAAAGTAATATATATATATATATATATATATATTATAATTTTATATTTAATTTTTTAATAAATTAAAAATTCCAATTATAATTTATCAATCTTGTGTTTTATAATTGGGTCTGACCTAACACAAAAAAAAAAAAAGTAACATTAATCTATAACCCTGCACAATTCTCAGCCAGTCAAAATACAATAGTCTTACCATAAAAATGTTTATATACATGCTTTATGAAAACAAAATAAAGTAGGTCTTTAATCATAATAATTTTGTAAGTGTATCTTTATAGCAAGACTGAAATTGGAAGAAAAAATTATAATATTAGTATTTGAATTAAATTTAGTACTTTTAGTTTGTTAAAAAAATGTAAAAATAAGTAGTAGAAAAATTGAAATAAAATTGTTAGGTTATGAAAACAGAAATCTCAATATATATATTAAATTATCCTAGTTAGGGAATTAAGGAAATTAAAATTTAAAAAAATGCTACTTGAGTAACTTTTTTTGAAAAGGATATTAGCAGAAAAAAGATTAAAAAAAATTAAAAGGATTAAGGTGAAGAAACAAAACATAAGTAATTAAACCTTTGAAGTTCAAATTAGTTTTAGAATAAGGGGAGAGAGATTTGTTAGAAAATGCTTTTATGTTTCAGTTGTGTATGTTATTGAGTAAGTAGTTGTCAGCAGACCAAAATTTTAAAAAGACTTTAATGATTTAGTATTATTTATTGTTATATTAATTTATAATTTGAAGAATACAAATTTAAAAAGTTCATCTTTCTAATTTTGAAATTATGTTTAAGCAGTGAATGAAAGTTGTTCCAGTAGAAAAAAAGATAAATAGTTATTTTTCAACCAGAATTACTTGTCCTACTTTATCGTTCTCCTTTCTTCTTATTTATGTCTTGATCCAGTTAATAATTGATAAATTGAACGTTCCTTGTAACTTATTATTGAGAATTTGCAGATTTATGACTCGTTAAAGTCATTATAACCCCAATCAAATGGTCTTAAATGCAGTAACATAATTAGGTTTTGAGACAGTGCAAGAGCAATCACACGTATATACGATAAATGTGCTTAATGTTATAAATTCCATTCTCCTATTTCTTCATTTTTCTTATATTTCTTTGTCTTTTGCTTTATCTTGATCAAAGCACATCATTCCAATTTGTTGTCATTCTAATTGGTGGTTTGTCAACATCAAGAATTTAAAACCAACCGACAAATTAGAAGAAACATTTTCACCATTTGGTATGCAAAATGTCACACTTCCTACAGTGATGCCTTTCTTCAATCATTTTTACACACCTCCTAATACACCGGAAGAGCCACTTCTTTCACAACCTACTTCGTGCTAAAACGATTCCCTTTAAGGCTACTTTTCCAAATACAATTAGGATTATCATTGGAATTTATTTACAACATTTTTCAATTTTAATTGGTCGTCGTTAATTTCCAGGGTTAACAAACCAATTGCGTTGTTAACCACGTAATTAAGAATGTCATTGTATCCCGTCAAACTTCTATACCATGTGGGAAGTCACTGAATCGTTGATGATGTTATTATATTTATCAGATAAATTCTTACTTGAAGAAAATGACAAGACATATTGACGGAGAAACAATTGAGGGACTAAACATGATTAAGCTTTAATTAGAGATTAAAGATACATTTTTAAGACGTCTAGAGAAAAAAAAAATATTACATCCAATTAAAACGTTTCCTTAAACTAAACCCAGGTTTTGATTAAATATTTGAAGTTACCTTGGGTTGTTGTGACAACCCTACCTTAAACTTCTTAATCAAGGAGACATGCTTTCAACCGCAAGCTAACTTGGATATTTATTTGGCCACTGGTTTTGGCAACAAAACTAAAACCACGATTCAATATTTTAATCTTCCGAATATAAAAAACCTTAAACATCGTCATCATATCTTGATCTTGATAATCAAAATAAAAGACCGTGTTCCACAATTCAATCTTATCCCAAGAAAAACTTTTCAAAATGTATACATCAAGTAGAGCCCAATTTCTACGTTACATATAAAGTCCCAATTGACACAATTTATAGATTTGTATCACAAATCACAATAATGATCAACATTCCCACAAATCACACATCGATTAATTTATTCATTGAAAACTCCATAGCCTGTTTTGGTACATCATAGTCCTATAGATAGATGTCTCAATCAATACATCGTAATTGATGACTTTGGTTCATGTCTGGTGCCATGGGATTCACCAAGAAACATGACTTGTGGTTTTTTGTTGTTGTGGAACATGAGAGTGAGTCAACAAATGGCACAAGCATTAGGGTTCTCTTCAGCACTCTGAACATAGTAGTATGTGGTCATGTGGGGATTATAAGCTTTGTAGAGCTTGACAAGCTCTTCAATTTGTTGGTTTGGATCTTTCTTCTTGTCATCTTCTTTCTTTTTGTTGTCATCTTTTTTGCCATCATCTTTCTTGCCTTCATCTTTCTTCTTCTCTGGCTCTTTTGCCGGCCCAACAGTGACAATTTCTGTGTGCCAAGTTTTTCTCAATTTGCTCACCACATCCACAGGGTCCACGTCACCCACCACAGTCAGTTTCTTCTCCTTCATGTCCATGGAGATCGAATCGATACCTGCATATTCATATTATCCTACTCACATCATCAAACATAATAAACATGTAAACAAATTTCTGATCTCTATAATTATTTTGGCTTCATGTTTGTGTGCCATTTCAGAACCATCAAACCTCTTTTATTTATTTATTTTTAAATCCGTGTTAGCTACATCATTACTTAATGGAGACATGGATCATAATAGAAAAATTAAGATTCGTTTTTCAAAAGCTGTTCAAGGAATTGATGATTCACTGTTATTCTGAGTGGCAAGTAGGAACAAAATCAACGTCCATTCCTGTGATTAACTCCTTTTCCTTTTATATTAACAACATGGTTTATTGAAAGCCATTCTCACAAATTAATGGACAAAAATTGTTCCAAATCAAGTTTTATATATCGAATGCTTCCAAATGGTCCAATACTTGCAGTTAGAAATTGCATTAAATAAAAGAGAGAATTTATTAGATGTATTTTTTTATTGTCATCAAACTTATAATTTTGACTCCATAAATTATAAAAGTAAGGTCTTAAATCAGTACCTGGGAGGCTAGAAACCGATTTCATGGCCTTCTGCTTTGCTCTGTCATCGTGCAAATCCAATTTCACCACCACTTTCTGCAACAAAACAACAACATGAAGATCACTCGGATAAACGATAGAAGCAATCTCCAAACAACAATCACCAACATATGCACCATGCTACAGTATACTATAATCTGCACCCACTATGATAGCTTTTAAATATATGTATGAAACAAATTGGAAAATGGGTATGATAGTAATAAAAAGCAGAGTTAGGGTGGGGGATATAAAATGAAAAATCCACTTAAACAAAGATAAAAGAGATCTATATTGAAGTGGTCATTCTTGTTTAAAGGAAGAATGATGAGAAACAAAAAATTATGAAAGGCAAAACAAAAACATATAAAAATAGAGAGAAACAGAAGATATAACATATGAAGTGCATAAGGATCTGAACTTTGAATAAGATTAGGAAATCTCACCTTCATTTACAAATTAGTCTAAGTTTTGACGAAGAGAGAGTGAAGAGGAAGAAAGGAAGAAGCAGAGAAATTAGCAGTGCAATTTGAGTGTTGGGTTGGGGTAAGGTTTATGGGAAGCATAGACTACTTCTGTTATTATATAATGTAACATCAAAACAAGTCAAACAAGTGCCTTCTTAGTTAATTGTTTTTGGGTAAACTAACATTTTAGACCATTTTCAATACAATAACTCGTTTAAGATTGTTAAATCAACCCTTCGGGTTAACATCACTCTTTTTTTATTTTAAAACTTCCTAAGTACACCACACCTCAGAAAAAGTTACTGCATGCTTCCACCAATAACTCCACATTCTTACATTTTATATTTTATTTATTTATTAAACTATAATCATCGGCCAAAGAGGGAGTAATTCATCAATTTAAAAAATATAAAAAGTTTAAAGTTCTTTTAAGTTTGAGAAGCATTTTATAGTTTTTGTTTGAATGAGAGTATTGGGCAAGAAAGGGATGAAATTGACGCAAGACTTATGACAGCCAAGTAAATGAATTTGTTTTGATTTTGTCTCTGTTTTGCGTGTTGTGATGAACATTTGAGGTGAAAAGCTTGACCAAGTCTTTCGCATTAGCAATGACCTATGAGTCATGCTGCATGTTATACACTCTATGTGGACCAACAATAATTATATGCTGCATGTTAAAATTTTATAAATGTTATATGTTGACATTATATAATATGTATCAATGGATGGTTAATCAGGTAATCACTTGATATTTTGTCTAACATGTAAATAGTTAACAACTATCATATAATTCTAAAATAAAAATCGCAATTTAAAATGTTAGAACGATAAAGGTATATAATTTTACTTTCACATTAAAATCGAATTCGTTCATTTAAAAAATAAAAAAACATATGTTTAATCCTTGTCATAGATGAATTGTGCTTGAACAATTTTTCTATAAATGAGAAAAAGACACGCACTTTCAAATAAAGAAAATAAATAGACTACTAAGCTTTGTTTTTTATTATGGCCTTTAGTTCTTTGACGTAAGAAACCGAAAGTATTAAAATCGTTAGTCTCTTTCTCTGCCTCTGTATTGAAGATGATATATTATTAAAAAAAAATATCAGCATCCTCTCTTTTAGTTGTTAATATTTTTTTGTAAATTTTTTATTTTTTACTTTAGGAGATAAATGTTCCAAATGTGTTACTTGATTCAAATATTTTTCGATAGAAAGTATAGGGATTGTTTTTTTATATTAAGGTCACAGTATGACAAGGACTTATACAAAATACTTGCAAATAATTTATTAATAAATGGTTACTGACAAGCTTTTAAACCGTTTTATTAAAGTAGTCTAAGTGCACCACTGGATATTATGATATATGGAGTTCTCTATCATCTCTGCTTTTCAATTTTTTTTTTTCTTCCGTTGTGTAAATAGTTCTCTAGGTTGTCCCAATATCAATTTCTCATAAATTAGACCTTAATACTATATCTTAACTCAAAGCTCTATATTTCAATTAAGTGTTTCTTTCTATTCTTAATGCCCCAAGAATTGATGAACCATGAATTAATGCTAAAAAATTCATTTTCACAACTGAGAAATTCGTTATCGAGTTGGATCTTGGATCAATTCAACATGCCGGTAAATATCCTTCACGAATTCTTCCTCCGTCCCATTATCCTCATCCTGCACCTCCATAATTTAGCCAAAAATACAAACATACTATTAAATAAATGATAATAATAAAAGACTAAAATATCCTCTATCCTTATTTACCTTCTTAATCACTTTTATATGCTTCATTTGCTTTATTTTTCCTTTGCTTGTATCCGATTCGTTGCTTCACTATAGCATACGGTTCAGTCATTATATCTGTTTTTCACCTTTACCGTCAACAAAAGTAATCTGTATGTAGGTGAGAGTATTCAACGTTTGCATCACAGATCTGAGAGGAGAAGCTGCGTATTTGCTTCAATTTGAGTTAAAGCTTTAAACAAGTGAAAAGTAATTTTTTTATAATTATTAGCAATTTGTGAGTGGTATTAATGATTAGGATAGTTAATTTGATGATTGGATTGTCGTCGACAGTGGATCTGCGTTGGAGAAGATGAACTTCGTATGAACCAGATGCCGCGCGTCCGGTTTATATTTTGGTAAAAAACTAAAATGTAAATCGGATGGGGAGCCATCCAATTCACATTTGCAAATGAAATTGTGAATCTGATGGGCCCCCATCCAGTTTATAATTTTTTTTCAAAATGTAAACTGGATGGGATGTCATCCGGTTTATATTTTCATTTGGAAAATATGAACCGGATGACACTCTATCCGATTTATATTTTGAAAAAAAATTGTAAACAGGAGATGAGGCATCCGGTTCAGTATTTTCTTTTAAAAGAAACAGAAGACCGTTTTAGTCATTTTTACAAGAACAATTTTGAAATTTTCAAAACTTATGAAAATGCAGTAGGAAGGTATTGAGGTGCAGAAAAAATCCGTGCTCATAGAGTTCAAGAAAGCCCAATTTTATTTTTTTTTCAATTTGGAAGCTCAGTTTTAAAAATGGGACCAAGAACTGATCTCCCATCTGATCAGTATAGCCCATCGACGTCATAAAAGGAAAACAAGAATTGGGTGAACATATTAGTAAGGTGGAAATGGTTGAGAACCAATGGTTCATAGGTTTTATTCTCCTACATTATAAAAGCTATTACGTTTCAAGTTCCAGTTGGGTATGGTTTGAGTTTGAGTTCCATTAATTCACATCAAAGCTCTTGCATCCTTCTTGGCAATCCATTTTTGGATGTGATTTTGGGGACCAAATCAACGGTCATTATCCAAACACGCATTTACTGCAATATTGCTGCTACAAGAATCTTCATGAGAGCCATTACATTCCTATGTTCTTGCTACTCCGGGAGTTAGGGATCGATGATTCGAAACCTAAGAAATAAGCACGCACTATAGTTTATATATAATAAATATAAAATTAGGGATCACTTATACTGATGAGTTAGGTGCACACTAATTACATCTTTCATGACAACAACATTGCAATTCTTTCTCCTCCTGATTAATGTATATAACTTTTGTTAAAATAAAAAATTGAAGGCAAAAAAGGAAGAAAAAGGTTGTTCTTGTCCATCCCTTGATATTCTGCATTTTTTTTATTCTTTTCTACTATACACATGGCAGATAATTATGAATTATGATAAAATATAATTAAGGGTAAATATGAATATGAAATGTATAAATAAAATGAAAAAATATACATTATATATTATTTAAATAAGTTATAATTTAATGTTATTTTTATTTTAATAATTAATTATTTGTTGAATTTTTTTTCTTTTCGTTCAACATCTATCAAGTGTTGGATAATACATTATTATTTTTATTTAGTTCTTTGGTAAAAATAAAACAAAGTAAATAATGGTAAATAAAAGTTCAAGATGATGATAATGAAATATTGAAAATTACTTTAAAAAGTCTCTAACTTGTTATTCATGTTTCTTTTTTTAAGTTTAACACCAAAATTTTTCCATCTATTTTATTTTTAAGTTCTACAAGTATGTGCTTGGACAAAGTAATTGAAAAATATTTTTGGAGGTTAAATTAAATTATTGTGTATTGAACAAAAGGTTGTCGTCCATAAACAAAACGTATTACACGATATATAATTAATGCCAAAACTTAAGGTTATTGTAAATTGTAGGTTTTCCCTTGTCAAAGATTAAACTTAAGGCAAATTTATCTCCTCCTTCAATGACAAAGTAGTAAAAACAAAAGCATTGAAATTACTCAAAAAGTCTTTGCTTCTTTCTCACTGTTTTTTTTTAACTCAAATATTTTTTTGTATTTGTTTTGAGTTCAATTAGTATGTGATTGGATGGAGTAATTCAATTGAACTCACATCATTAATGTGCTTTGGAGTTCTTATGGAACAAGAGGTTTCGAGATGCAATTAATGACTAAACGTAACGTCATTGTAGTATTTCCCTTCTCAAAGGCTAAACTTGAAGCAATCATGTCTCTCGCATCAATTCTCATCAAATAGAAAGGAGAAAACACATTTGAATAGTAAAAAAAATGAAACAGAGCAAGAAATCTTTGATTCTCTCCATTGATGTTTTTATTTTTGTAATGTTTCAACTCAAAAATGTTTACATGTATTTTAAATTTCATTAATATGCCTCTATAGAGTAATTGATAGTTTTAAGAGGACTAAAAATTCAATTAAATTCCCATTATTTATGTTGAAGAAGTAATATGATTCTCCCAAAACATTACTCCGCTTACTCCAATGTTGAAGTGGATGAAAGAGTTACAAGAAAGAAATGAACAATCTTCAACAACTTTTGGTTTTATCATATTTTGCTTAAGCCACTTAACTATCAAAAGATTAATAGAGGAAACAAAACACAATTCAATGAAGTAAATATTCTCAATAAATATAAAATAACGATGCATACTCAGAAGCCTGATGTGAACGGTCAAAATTAAGAGTGTTGCTTCTGTAAGCTATCCTAAGTCATTTTTTTTTTCAAAACAAAAACTTTATTCATGCTTCTGCATGGGTAAATAACATCAGTTTTCAATGATACAATCTCTTGCGCTTTTCACTTTCTAAAACAATGAGTATTATAGATAGCGGTATTCGAAGCCTAAATTGCAAATAATGAGTATATTATTTTCTATTTAGTGTTTTTCTAGAAAGATACTTTTTTTAAAAAAAATATCAAACTGCACAGACACCTCGTTCAATTTCTCTACTCTTTCCCTCCGTTTCCTTTATGTCGAATAATTCAATTTTTTTGTTTGTCTACATCTGTAAGCAAAATAGTAGTATGCGCACTTCGGTTGTTCTCATATCTAATACCATTTTTATTTGTGTTCCCAAGCACTTAAATTTGAATCTAAAAAGTGCGAGGCCAACCATATAGCAAGCCAACCATATAGCAATAGAAACCCTTCGTACTCAATTTTTAATCTACCAAAATCAACCAGCGAACAATGAACTAAAATCCACATGACACATACAAAAGAATTTTATTCTGCCTTGTATTTTATTAGAAAACGAACCTGGAAATTTAAGGTCAAGCAAACAAAAGCAAATTAACCAGCAAAAACAGTGGCTAAAAAATCGACTATGAGGGAAATGGAAAGAAGTCAGGGTTTAGGGTAGCAAGTTAATAATCACATTCCAGGACAATAAATGTAACGTGTAAAGGCAAAGACTATCTTAAATTATTGAGAAAATTAATTGATGCCAAATGACGCTAAATCAAATCCAAGACATTCATTCCAGTTCAAATCCATGAATAATGCCATGAGACTGGATATAATAAAAAATTATTCTCTCTCAAAGGGGCAATCCCTACTCAGATGACGACAGATATCTGACCATAAATGAATAAAAATGACTGGTTTTACCGAGATTATTAGACAGCGGCTTCGCCTTGCAAGGATGCCCGAGCAATCTCTAGTGCCTCCTCCACTGAAGTTGCGTTTTGAAGTTTGGCTTTATCAATCAGAGGTTGAGTTCTGGCGAGTTTAGGCAGGAGTTGAAATTCCTGAGTTAAAAAACAAAAAACTCAGCATTAGGTTTTCTCTTTCAATGATCCCAGGTTTATTGAAATGAATTCTCAATTATATGGGACTAGTTCTGAGTATAAATTCTGTGATTTACTAGTGTAATTGTATAGAAATAGAACTTGGGCTCTATTTAGATAAACTTCTGCCTAAATATAAACACTGCGAGAAGAAAATGAGATAAAATGCTTTGAGCTTTTTCCATAAACAAAAACTAACAATTAGTTAAGTTTTATAGAACCTCTCTTATTTTTTCTTTGTAAAAGTTTAAGTATATAAATTGATTTTAGCTTACTAGTATTAATTTAACATTTTTAATTTCTTCTCTTAAAAGTACTACCAAAAAATTATACAAACTGAATCAGAGCCAAGCTAACAAAAATAACTACCGACCAACAGTGTTATCGCGCTCTACGCATTTAACGATAGCAATAAAAACTAAAGCAACTTTGCCGATTTTTCATAAACAAGTCACATATATTATGGCATATAAACTCCATAAGTATCCATAGGATTAGGATACTCTGCAGTTTCTAAATGAACTACAATAAATTGCACGCTTAAATTTAATTAAATTAAATATCAAAAGATAAAATTGTTATTAAATAAGATAAATCAATAGACTAGATGATGCAGTTCTTTATAAAACTGTAGACGATCTTAATCTTTAGTATATAATCTAAACATTAACAAAAGGTTAACAAGTTTTGGTCTCCACATCTTTACCTATTGAATTATAATTATTTGGTATAAAAGTGCCTCATCTCGATAAAAATCATGAAAACAAAATGAAATGATGTCTTGAGCAAAAGAAAAAAAAAATTAACACAAATCAATATTTGATAATTCTTTCTGTAAAATATCAATTTTATTGTTTTATCTGAAAGTATAAAAAATGCAGAAAGACTGACCATGTAGTGTCTACCTTTCTGCTAGTATGTGAGTGTGTATATAATTCTAATATCAATCACACTGTAGAAAAATAGTGGCAACTAGCAAATACCTCAGGGCTCCCACTTTCAAGAAGAACTCCTTTCAGCTTACCTGTGATCAAGTAATCAAATTCTTTGTAACAGCACTTCAAAGATCAAACAAGCACATGTATGCATGTAAACATACACATTAAAGCATTACCGGATTCAATCCAGAAGGTAGCTATTTTAGGATCAAAATTTCCAATTTCAACTGTTTCTCCAACTATCCAAAGAAAAATAAATGGTAAGAGCAATAAGAGATATTTAAAAGTTGAAAAAGAAGAAAAAGGTGAGGCGATGATATTTATTTTTAAGTAATATTTACCATTGTCCCCAAAGAACTGCCACCATACTTTTCTAGGGCTTCCTTCATATTCAAAAACCCTCGAGTAGAAGTATGGAAGATAGTCATACCTGAAAATTCATTAAGTAAATTCAGCTAAATCAGCTGGCGGAAAAAAAATGAACTTGAAGGATAAATGACAGAAACATATAATCCAACGTACGTGTGAGTTTGTGCGGTGAGTAATGCTTTCACACAGTGCTGTGCAGAGCGACGGGCATGATCTACATGTTCCACACGAGATATACGGTCATAGATCTGTCCGGTTTTGCATAAACTCAAATGTAAGATAAAAGAAATGAAAAGATGTACATAAACGGATCAAATTCAATGCAAATCAAGAACTAAAAAGCCAAAAATAAAATAACCAAAAAAACCAAATAAAGTGAAATAGTTGAAATTTTTTTATTGAATTGGATTGGAATTCGTATGTGATTTTCACAGCCAATCCAAATCCAATTCAAGCCCAAATTATGTGTATATATAATTTTATTTATGAAATTATGTATAAATATTTTGTATAAACTAGTTTTGTAGGATTGAGAGTTCCCATGCCTAAATTCTAGTAATGTTAAATTTATGCATAAACATGTATTTGTAACTCTAGAAAAACTTCATATTACTTTAACTATTTTGTTACAAGTTGGATAATGCTGTGACTATTGACTTACGGGTCGATATTTAATACATTGAATAAGTGTTTTTATTATATTTATTAAATATTATGTGTTATTTACCACAGAAAACAAAAAACCACATAAGCAATCCAATCCGATCTATAAGAAGTTGGACTGGATTAGATTGTATTCAAATTGATAAAAAACAAAACCATACTTTCTTTCTTTTGCCTAAAATATATCCAAACCAAACCGTGAATGCTCCAACGATGAATTGATAAAACTCAACTCAAAAGCAAAAATAATTTTGTACCTTTAAAGGGAAAGCCGCTACATCACCAATAGCAAAGATTCCAGGAATGCTTGTCCGGAACAAACCATCAACCTGAAATAAAAGTTACTGATGCATTTAGACAAAGTTCTTCAACCATTATTTTGGCCTCCCTCGATGTTTCATCTGCAAATGAGAGTATCTCTAACAAACAGAATGATCTCCCAAAATTGATGATTAATATGTTCGAAAACCCTATGCTTCATTCACCAGAAAGGGAAGAGTTAGATGGTCTTGCCCATGCACAAAATAGGGTTCATTATTAATCGTTAGGGGTATTATAAGTGCTCAAATTCAATTCCTAATCTTTTAAAATTTTTGTCAAATTATTGTTATTCATTGGCCTCACCTGTATACCACCAACATCTGTATTTAGGCCCACCCTCTCAAAGGGGCTCACAGCAGGTTTTGCTCCGATGCCTATAATAACCTGTGACCAGAAGGAAAAAGTAAATAAAAAAAAAAAAAAAAAAACTATGTTTTTTCCTTTTTACTAAAAGAAAAAAAAAAAAAAAAAATATTATATAAAAAAAAAAAGAAAAAAAGGAGAG